>Ga0180217_1001453_pt1 | contig 25960 bp, 23 predicted proteins | sample eDN3rd37CBELigOP_FD_128521 | JGI IMG/M metagenome (GOLD analysis project Ga0180217, IMG submission 128521) | Enriched Organic Plus compost microbial communities from Emeryville, California, USA - eDNA 3rd pass 37_C BE-Lig OP (version 2) (version 2) ... | reverse complement strand
TAATCGTACAAAAACACCTTTAACACTAGCTTGAACAGTGCTTTTTTTGATTTGTTTTTGCTTTATTTTCCGAAAATTGTTATCTTAAACCTGTAAATCTACCAGGGGAAAATAACCAAACCATCATAACCATGGGAAAGGACAGACACCTATCTTTTGACTACATCCGTATACGGCAGATCCGCGAGAGCAGGAATCTAAGCCAAACCGCAGTAGCCCGACAGCTCGGGATCTCACAATCATCCTACAATGATCTCGAACAGGGACGTACGAAACTAAAAGCAGAAATGCTTCCGCGGATGGCACAGAGTATGAAAGTAGATATTTGTTGTTTTTTTGAACCGGTAGACATCCCACCGAAGGAGGACATAGGCATGCCTGCAGAGACAATCGTTCCGGAAAAGCAGTACACGCTGCTGCAGAAAGAAAATGAACGGATGACCACATTGCTTTCGGAGCAACTACAGCTTTACAAGGCCTATCGGCAGAGAAGCGAGGAACTGCTCGTGAATATGCGCCGAAGGCTGAGGATAAATAAGTCTTTTATAAAGATATTGCTCTTGTGCAATGTCTCCATTCTGTACCTGTTTATTATTATAAATTATTTCGAAGAGCTGTATCTTTGGATTTTATCCTTCAGATAAGGTCTCCATTCCTTAGAAACTATTGCTCATCTGAAACATCGGCAGGTACATCGCGATCAGTATCAGCCCCACGACCAATCCGAGAAAAATAATAATCAACGGTTCGAGTACGGTGGAGATCGTGGAGGTCTGGTACTCCACCTCTTCGGTGAGCTGGGCCGCAATCTTGTCGAAGAAGAAGTCAAGCCGGTTGACCTCTTCGCCGACCTTGACGAGCTGTACAAGCTTGGCGGGATAGAAGTCAAAGCGGGCCAGACTGGCGTGCAGGCTTTCGCCATGTAGGATCAGCTCTTCGGTCTGTAGCAGGGACTGCTCTATAGGATAGAAGTCGGACATTTGCCGTACGAGTTGTATAGCCTGCAACAGCGGTGTATTGGTACTGACCAGCAGGCGCATGGTATTGGCAAAGCGGGCCAGATGGATCTTGCGCACGATCTCACCGACCAAGGGCATGTGGAGCAGGATCGTAGACGACCACTTGCGATACCACGTTTTCGTACGATGGATATACAGAAAAACAACGATTACGAGTATGCCTAGCAGGATCCAGCCAAAGGTACGGTCCAGCAAGCCCGACATACGCAGGATGAAGGCCGTGATCCCCGGTAGCTCTCCGCCAAAACGCGTGAACACATCGGCAAACATCGGCACCACGTATTTGAGCATGAAGAATACAGCACCCAGTGAGGTACACAGCACGATAAGGGGATAGGTCAGGGCCGAGATGATCTTGCGCCGCTGTGCAATCTTGTTCTTGTAATATTGTGCCAGCTCCTTGAGTACTTCGCCCAGCTTGCCGGTCTCCTCCCCGATCTGTATGCTGTAGTATTCGTAGTCACTGAATTTGCCCGATTGCCTATGTATCGCCTGCGACAGCGAATCACCCTTGAGCACATCTGTACGTACCGTCTCGAAAACTGCCTGCTCCTTCCCTTTCTTCTGGTCGATCAGCACCAGCTCAAAAGCCGTCTTCAGGTCTACACCGGACAGCAACAGCATACTCAGCTCCAGATAGAAGCCTTCCTTCTTGCGGTCGGTGATCTGTCCGTTGCCAAAAGAAATATCCGTATCCAGCAAAACCAATAGATCCAGCCCTCCTCCTTTTTCGGAAGACGAAGGCTTGATGTTTTTTTTGCGTTTGTAATCGGATATATCGATCTGTGCCATCGTTTATTTTGTTTAATCGTTTAAGGCTTAACTGTTTAATTGTTTAAGGTTGAACCGCTTAATGGGCAATCTTATAGTTTGAATTTAACCTTCCTAAACCTTCAATCCTCCTAAACCATTAACCCCATAACCCATCCATTCATAATTCGTAATTCATAATTCGTAATTCGTAATTCATAACTCGTCAATCAATTCAGTCGCTGCATAGGATTTGCTAAAATGTAAAGGTATAAATTTTTCATCCGTCACGATTGTCCATACCATATCGGAAACCTTATTGGTGCTGCTGGAACCACGCCCTACATAGTAGACTACAGGCAGCTCGTGCTGCATCCTGAATGTATCCGTACGCAAGGCATACTGATCGCGCAGTACGACCGTGTCGGCGAAGGTATAGCGGATCACGCCTATACTGTCGTACAGCTCCAGTTGGGGCTCACCGTAAAGGACGCTGTCGGCCCTGAAAAAGTCCTGCCGCAGCCGATGAGGCAACAGGTCCTGCTCATACCCCTCTGTCTTTTGCCGTTGCTGCTCGCTGAATAGTGTTGTAAACCCACCCAGCACACGAAAGGCCAGGCCGAGCAGTACTGCTGCGATGAGCATGGCGATGGTCAGCTCCATCAGTGTAAAGGCGGGCAACTTATTTTTGTTCATCCTGTTTTCGTATCATGATCACACTGTCCAACAATAGCCCATCGGCCGTACGTTGGGCATATACTTTGATCTTTTTTAGATCTCCCCATGCCGGCAGCGGCTCTTCCTCCACAAAAAAAGAAATGCCATCCTCTTCGGTCACCGGCAGCTCCTCCCCTTTGCTGTAGCGTACAGCCATATCCTGCATCCGTAGTACCGCTTCCTTGCTGCTCCGCGATGCCGAGGATCTGGTCAGGTTGGCAAACAGCATCATCCCGGCAGCAAATACGGTCAGCAGGATCGTCATGGCGACCAGCACCTCCACCAGGGTGGAAGCTTGCAAAACCAGGTAGGAACGATCTTTCAGTTGACCCATGACAAGATATGACGTTGTTGTTTTTCCTGTGGTCTATCCCAGACAAATGTGTCGAGCATATACGGATCCTTTTTTGACCGGTCCAGATCCACATCGATCAGGTAGTTTTCATAAAGCGAGCGCGGTGTCTGCGTGATGAATCGGTAGCAATAGGCTGCTCCACGTATCTTCAATGGCTTGCTGTACTTGAGCATGCCATGCACGATGACATCGCCCCGTACATCACCTTTTTCGCCGATCTCCAGTAGGTGGGCCGTCTTGCTCCGCTCTGCCTCGTAGAGCAATAGGGTACCCGTCACCTCGACCTGCTTACCTATGCTGATCCGCCGCCGTGTCGAAAGGCCATCCGAAGCATCCAATACCAGAGCAGAGGGGTATTCCAACCGGACCTGGTCACCTACGATGATCGAATCCTGTGCAAAGACCTGTATCCTTCCCCGGAAACCGGAGGCTATGCGAACGACCGGCGCCAGGCAGATGATATCCCGTAGGGCCGCACCGGCACGTACCTCGACCACAGTATCGCTCTGGATGACGATGTTGCCGACGACGCTATCGCGCTCCAATACGATGGGCTCTGTACTGTACCAATAGGCTGTGTGGCCAAAGAACGAATGTGTGCCATACAACCTGTTGGCGAAGGGTGTGTCGGTCAGGGGATATACCTTTTCAAGCAGCGCAATCTGTACATCGGGCAATTGACGCGTACTGGTTTTTCGTTCTCCCGCCACGATGTCTTTCTCTCCCTCATAGAATTTACCATCGACAAAAGCCGGTTTGATACCCGCCTTGGGCAGGTACGCTGTACCTTGGATATGGGTCTTGCCACTGACCGAGATATTGCGGTCTTCGTCAGCGACATAGAGCGTCGTACTATCCTGCGCGGTGAGGCCAAGCAAAAAAGCTTTTTGCAGGCTATCGCCCTGCCACTTGACCGTGACACTGACCTGCTCGTACAGTCCCCAAGGCCTCTTGCCCAACCCGATCGTATCCCCTTCGTATAGCGTATGCACCAACACCGTGTCACCGTAATCCAGAAAACCCGATCGGGCGATCTCCATGGCCGAATCCATCAGTACGTACAATTTAGCCCGCCGCGCCATGAACTTGTCCTGTTGCTGATAGAAGGCATAGAGATAGATCAGGCTTCCGAGCAGTATCGTGACGATCAGCGTAATCACCAAGGTGAGCTGTAAAGCTCCCGCCTTTAGTCGCTTGTCGCTTTTTCTTTCCTGGAAAACAGTTTGTGCCATTGCCTGCCGATATAGTTTCCGGTTCTGCTGAATATATTGCGTTGTTGGTATTCTTCTTTGCTGATTTCCTTCCCCCGGTCAAAGTACTGATCGGCAAAGGCGTGGGTATCCTTGTTCCAGGCCTGTACTTTGCCATGCCGTTTACCCTTGTGCAGATACCCCTGTTCCAATAATTGGCCCTGTTGATCCCACAGGCGAAAAGCCCCGGTCTCCTCCCCGTCCTTCCACATACTTTCCCTTTGTTCGGTACCATCGCCATACCAGCTTTGCCAGATTCCTTTTTTCAGCCCATTTTTAAAAGCCCCTTTCTCGGCCAGGTTATTGTCCGGATAATAACGTGTATAGACCCCGTGCAGCACCTTGCCCGAATAGCCGCCCTGCGTCACCCGTATCTGCTGCGTACCGTACCAATGGTAGAACTTGTCCCGCTTGGGAGATCCTGTATAATCACCTACAGTAAAGATAGTCTTATACCGATCTTGATAAAGGTGCACCTTTCGGTTTTTAAGGATATCGTCGTACTGCTGTGCCGACATAAAAATCGGTATGCACAGCGATAGCAAGGTTATGGACAAGATAAGTTTCATTTATAAAGTATTTTATTTTTCTGTTTGTGGCGTATCGCAATAAAGTCGGCTTCGACCCGCAAGACTTCTACCCCTTCCCTGCTCTCCTGTGCGCCCAGCATATATTGCCGTCCGTCGATCTCGACGATGGCTACTTTTTTCTTATTGTCTTCGTTTTCGATAAATCCCAGATAGGACAATCGGGTTTCGGGCTCTTTGGCTACAGGTACGGTATGGACGGCCTGCACGGGCATGGTTATATCGCTTTCCACCGTGTTGTCATCTGTGTGTCCGACAGTGCCATCCCACATCGGATCGCGGTATGTCAAGCTCAGCGAAAGGCTGTCTTTGGGGTCATAGTAGCTCAGGTCTTCGGGTGAGACGAATTGCCTGCCCACTGTTCTTGCAGGTACAGTATCCCCTTCGCCCGTGGCGGCCACTACCCGGTAGATGATGTAGCTCCATACCCCTAGCACTGCTGCAAGCAAACCGTATGTCAGCACCTTGTTCTTCATGATCTATCAAGGTTTCATCTCAAATGTACGGTAATTGTATATGCCTACGCTACCGTGATTCTCGGGACGGAGGCGCCAGGTGTATGCCCCTTCATCGGGGATGGACAAAAGTGCCTTGTCCCCTTGCACTACAGTATCGATAATATGGGAGGTCACCTGTTCAAAATTACCACTTACAACCTGCAAACGGTAGAATTTGGCATCTTCATGCGTCTCCCACCAAAAATGTACCAGGGTATCGGTCAGTTCGGCTTTGTTGAGGGGAGCCAATAAGCTGACTTCTTCGTTGTCCAGTGGATATTCGATAAACTCGGCACAGGAAGACAGGCAAGTCAATAACAGCATACCTGGAAAAAACTGCTTATATGCCTTATGTGATGGTCTCTTGTCGATGCTCTCTATTTCCATGCGGCGCTTACTTTCTTGGTTATATTTTATTTGGTTTCATCGTACGCTTTATAGCGTTCGGTTAAATATAGCAGTATTGATCCGTATTTAAAAATAGAAAAAACCCAACTAACTTTATCCGCATTATATAAAGCGATTCAACTTATTTATAATTTTTACAGCAACCTCTTTTCCATAATTTCTCTCCATATCCTCTCTATTGATAATATACCATTGTTGGCTTTTCGCGTGCACCAAATGAACATCTGAAAAAATTTCAGCCTCTTTTTTCTCTTTCTCTTCCCAATTGCTAATTTCTGATTTCAAAAACTCCAGCCTCTTTTCCCAATGATTATATTTATAGTATTTATCATTATTTTTAATGCGAACACTAGACAAATCACAGTTATCACTAAATGTCAAATCCTTTAGCTCAGCCTTTTCAAATGAAACATTTTTCATTTCGTTTTTCTTCGGTACACCAAAACGGTCACAATCAGAGTGTAAAGGAAAACCACCTCTAAACCAAACATCGTTAAGTTCTCCCTCAAATATACAATTATCAAAAAACGATGCATCAAAATCTATATCCTTCATCCGACAATCTTTAAAAATTGACTTCACAAATTCAGCCTGTTAAAAAACCTGCTATGTTAAAAAGGTTTCAGGATATTGCAACCCCGCCCTAAAAGGAATGCCTGCTCACTAAAGTTGACCACTTTATTAAAGCGAGCAAGATTTCTTTGATGTAGACAAATCCTTTATTGTGATCTTGTTATTATGATATTTTCTTCAATGCTTTTAATGCCTCCTTTCTTATTAAGGCTTTAGGATGGTTTATCAACGTCGATATTTTGTCTTTTGCTTTCTTTGATCTCATCCTGCCTAACGCTTCTAAAGTTTGAGGCATTAATTCTTCGTCATCGAGCAAATTGATTAAAACATTCTCTGCTTTTTCAGACTTTACTTTTCCCAAAGCTATAACAAACATCTGTCTTGAAATCCCATTCGTTTTATCCTGGACAATCGCTATCACATCATCTATATATTCTGGTGTCATAATTATAGCCATAGTATTACCAAAAGTCCAGCAATAGTTTGAATTGCTTTTTGGGGCTTTGATATATTCATCAAGAATCGCCCTACAGGCAAATCCTTTTGCCTCTTTCACTGCTAAAGCTCGGATTATTCCTTCTTTGTTCTTGATATGATATGGCTTTGATAAATGGTTTACTAGAATTGGGATAGCTACTTTATAGCTCGATTTAGTATTCACTAAATCCCACACAGATGAAATAACTATTCCCTTATCTTTCAATTCCATAATCATTGAAGAATATTCTTTTGCTCTTTCTAATTCTATTTCTTTTGCAAGAGAGAGAGTTTCTGCTATTTCTTCTTGATTTTTTGGCTTTCCAGCTAATTCTTTCCAGCGCTTTTCTAATTTTTCTAATCTATCCATATTAATTAATATCCAGGAATGGTTTGACGAATAATTGAACCGTTGTCTATTAGTTGTTGTAACGGTCTAGAAAAAGTAGTATTAGAACGAGTATGCAATATCATCTGCAATCCATTATGCTGTTAAAGCAATATCGAATTCGACATATACCGGAGTAATTGCTCCGCTTCCTTTAATTCCGCCGGTTATCATATTTTGTTGATTACATTTTAAGGGAAGATTACACTTTCACATGGGCTAAACATTAATCCGATATTGTTCTGTCACTTCATTCATAGTTCTTCGGTATGTGACAAACCTAAATCACTGTTTTTAAACCTGTTTTTTATTTGAATAAAAAATAAATCACACTTTATAGATCTATTTTCTCTTTTACATATAGTAATTTTTCCAATAATTTTGAAGCCTTAGGTATTCCTCTTTGTTTTAAATATTGCAATAACTCCTTTTCATCCTTTTCTTTCAAGTAAACTATATAAATAGCATAGGTTATTGCAAATCCAATACATAAGCTTTCTGGTTTAGATTTATCTAGAAATGAAAGACCAAAATCAATAACGTCATCAGAATGGTTATCTATAAAATCTTTAATAATATTTAATGATAACATAGACGTATCTACTTCTTCTTTCATAAGGCCAATTAATAGAGGGAGATTTTCCTTATATACATTGCTGTTCAATTTATCAGCAATAGTATTTTCTATATATTGTAGGTTGGAATTATCCAAAAGTTCTTCTAATTCATTTACATTTACCATCTTTACAATTTATTTAGCATAAAACATTTTTGTACATTCCCTTTGATACTTTTTCATTATAATCTAATGGATGCAATAAGGTTCCCAATTCTCCAATTTCGACAATCACCCCTATAACCCACTCTATAAGATCGTTGCTAATTAATGCTAACTTATCTTCCGAATGCGACATAAATACAATTTTTCCTTGCGAATAGTTTCCTCCTATTGATACACAATCGAAGTCACCATTTCCCCAGCTATGAAAACTTATAATTTTAGAATGAGGAAAGTACTCAATTTCTTCAATAGAATGAATTTGTAAACTAAATAGATTAACTCCATTCGAAAATAATAATAATTCTCTCAAATCATTAGGTAATTTAATGTCATTCTCTATTTCAAATTTTAAAATACTTTCGACACTTGCACCCTTTCTAAACTCAATGGTCAAAGGATTCCCATCTTCGTTAAAGAGCACTTTGTTATGATATGATTTAAGAATGTCAACTAATTTATTCATGATATTATTATTTTACCCATTTAATGAACTCGTAACCGGTTTGTCTTGATGGATCAATTGCTTGATGCTCCCATGGCCATACTTCTTGAAGATTATTAAAGTTATGGGGATCAGAACCTGTTCTACCATCAATATGGTGAAGCTCTTTTGACACATTTATCGTTTTGATTTCGCCTGTAGACTTTATACATCTTTCCTCAAGATATTCAGTCTTTGGCCCTTCTCTGCTCTTGACAAAGTGGAATCATTGTATACTTTGTTTGCTTCCGCGATAGACTTATCCAAAGCATTTATGATTTCTAAGGCTTGCACTTGGCTTATCGACATCCTTTTGCTCAGATATTCCACTCGTTGCTTTTTGAGTCTCTCCTCTGTCATAGATTGATGCTTTTCGTTCTGTTGAGCTTGAAGTGTATTAAAATTGAGTATAAAAGCTAACAATAGGATATAACTACTGTTCCAAAACAATAGATGTTGTAATATGACTTTCAATTTCATAAAAATATATTTAATTTCTTGCTATTGTGTTTTATAATATATAGAAAGTGTAAACACAGTACCATATCATTGATTTAGAGTTGATCAGAGGTGTCATACCATACTTAGTACGCCTGACAGAGAGGGGAGCCAAAAGATTCCATATTTTGATCCAAGACCTAATTGTAGCGTCAAACCAGTACAATGTGATAGAGTCATAATTTGTAGGTTTTTAAGTTAATTCGATTATATTAATAATCGTAAATATATATAATTATTCTAAAACAATAAAATAAAAATTAGATAAATCTTTTTTACAACTGTTGCTAACAGCCTCGCCGACAAGGAAGAAATTTTTAGGACATGCTGGCGCCATTATGTTGCAAAGAAAATGCCATGAGACTAGTTTATACTTCACCCCTTCACCACCGCTACCTCTACGACACACTTTCCGCCTTCCAGCATCCGACACCTATTCAGATAGTGTACCTGCTCCAGTTTTTGGAGCGCCGAGACAATGTCCCTGTATTTCCCTTCGAGAATCAGCTGCTTGCGGATCATATCGCCGTTGGTCCCTTGGGTAGATTTGCTACCGTCGTAACTGACCTTGACCGGAATTCCGCGAAGAGCCAAACTGATATTCGGTAAAAAATTGTCTTCAAAAGCCACCGAATCCACTGTAAAATGCCGGATAAGGCTATCCATTTTAGCTTCCTTGAGATCTAGCTGACTGCTATTGGCAAATGTACCCAAGGTCTGCTGCTGTAGCCTGGACATACGGCGATATTCCTTCAGCTCTGTATAGGTCTTGGAAAAGGATAGCAACCAGCAGACCACAACGATGATACCGGCGGCCAACCAGAGCATACGGTTCTTCTGTTTGTATGTCCATGTATCAAAACGCATAACTATAGGTCATATCTAAAGTGAATACCTGACTGTCGTCACCATACAATTCGGATGGGGTAAACCGGGTGATCTGCACCCGTTGTACCCACCCCAGGTTGGAGAGTTGCCTTACCCAGGCATTCAATCCGTCCAGAGAGACACAGTGTCCTTGCAGGCGGATTTTCTGACGATTGTCGACTATCTGTTGGGTAGCTGTGCCGCCCCGTCTCCTTTCCGGTGCCGGATTGATCTGTACATCCGTCAAGGCGATACCTTTGTGCGCATGTAGGGATAGCGCGATCTGGTCGAGCAGCCAGGCTTTAGGCACGCCACCATTCCAGCCGAGATCCACCAATAGCTGTTCTTTTTTGGCCATGGACTGTATACGTTTTTCCGTATCCTGCACATTGTCCTGTTGGCGCATGGTCGACAGGCGGAGTTGCTCATTGTGCTGATAATAATATTGGTACATCCCCATGCTGACCAACAGCAACAGGAAGGTCATGCCCAATAGCAACAGACCATTGTTCTTGAAGCGGATCTTGGCCATAGACTCTTCGAGATTATGGCGGGTCTGCGATACAGGCAGGGCGTAGTCCTCCACATACCCGTACAGCAAGGTATTGAACGCCGTGGCATACGCCTCGATGTCCATTTGTTGGATTGGCCGGTCGGCGACCTTGAGACTGAATTTTGCCTGGTTCTGTACCTCATCGTAGCTATAATTCACCCATTCGCCTTCCTCGGTCGTACGGATGGCGTGCCCTGCGAAGATATAGTGTTGTTCGTATAGGTTGATCTGTGGCAATATGGCCGACAGGACAAAGGGCCCGACAAAGAGCTGTACGATCGGGATAGCTTGCTGCGCAAAATCTGTCAACAATTCGTCGACCCGCTGCTGCTGGACAATGCTGATCCAAAACAGTCCTTCACCATGCATGACGGTATAGTAATAGTGGTCCGGCGAGAAGTTGGGAAAGACATCGTACAGGTAGCGTTCGTCCCAGGCGTTGCCCAATGCATTGTCTACCTGTTTCAGCAAGATTCCTTTGCCCTGGATGTGCAAGCTGACGCTATGGTCTGCATGTTGTCCACAATAGGTCATGACATCATCGATCCGCTCAAAGTGACGATGCTCTACGATATCCACCTTCTCGCCCTGTTGGCGCAGACAGCAGATGCTATACTGCGCACCAGCTGCCGTATAGGTACAGGAGATACCGATAACTTTTCTGATGCGATATAGGGCACGGACAAACTGCATAATCTATAGCCTAGTAGATAATGGTCGGTTTGATAAATACGACAGACACGACCTTGCGTGTTCTCTTTTCCTTGCTACTGAACAGCCACCTCAAAACCGGTATACGGGACAGGACAGGTATACCCCTGCCATTGTCGCTGTTTTCGGTACGTTCGATCCCGCCCAATACGATCATATCTTCGTTTTTGGCACGAACAATGGATTCAAATTTGCTTGTGGATGTCGGTGGAGGACGGTTTTCGGCAGGTATACCGATAAAATCAGAGATATCCACCTTGATATTGAGTGTCACCTGGTCATCGGCCGATACCACGGGCCGGATGTCTATGGTCAGATTGGCATCCACAGGTGTAAACTGTTCGGTAAAGATGGTCTGTGTCTGCAGGGAAGGGATCACATTTTGCGTCTCGGTGCGGTAATAGCGGGTACTTCCGATACTCAGCGAGGCTTTGTGCCCATTCAGCGTCGAAAGTTTCGGTACGGAACGTAGTTCTACGTTTTCATTTTCTTCCAGAGCTTTTAGCTTGAGGTAAAAGTTGGGCGATACCCTACCTAGGTTGAAAGAGCTGTTCGTGCCGATCTGGGAGAGAAAACGGTTGATCGCCCCTGCCCCAAAGGTAAAGTCCATACCCGAAAGCAAGGTTCCTCCGGTACGCATCGTCGTATCGGACAGGATAGCCGATATACCTGTTTCGATGGATTTTCCTTTCTGTATATCGAGCAGGGTCACTTCGATCAATACCATAGGTACGAGACGGTCCAATTGGTTGATGAGGTGTTCGATCTCACGTATCTGTGGCTCGGATCCTGAAAGGAGCAGCATGTTCTGTTCGCTGAATTCCTTGATCTCCACATCTTTCTTCCATTCCATGGGCACCATCTGCACCAAGGTATCGATTGCCCTGTTTTGCACATGGATGATCCGGCTGGCCCGCAATCCCTCCACCTTGCGATCCCCGATCAGGTACATGCCGTTTTCGACACGAAAGGTATAGGGCGTGCCCTGGAATATAGAGGTCAGGAAATCATCAAAATTGATGTTCCTTACATTGGCGGAGACTTGTCCCTGAATATCGGAATAGACAAAATAGTTGACGCCGGCATCCTCGGCTGCCCGCTTGATCAGATCGGCAATGGAAGTCTTGGTGGCTTGAATGGTAAACAGCTTGGCGTTTGGCCCACTGTTTCCCTGTTTGTACACGGTATAGTTGCCACCTCCCGTCGCCGGCGCTCCTCCTGCCATTCCTGCGATGGCCTGTCCCCTTTGGGACGGTACGCCTGTACCGGACTGTCCGGCCGAATTCCCTCTATAACGTATCGCTGTCTCCCGGTCATCGTTGATAAACAGTTCTTCTCCCGGCGTCAAGCTCTCGAAGATATACACATCATCGTTGGTCTTATGATAGCGTAGGTTGTTGGCATAGGCCAATTTTTCCAGGGCTACATCAAAAGGAGCATTGTTCATATAGCCCGACACCACTTTTTGCTGTAGCTGTACAGGCACGACCACATTCTTGCCGGAAAGGGCACTCAGCCTCTTTGCTACACGGATCAACGTATCGTTCTGCAATTCGTAGGTCAATGCATCATTGGCAGCCTGATAGGAAGCTTTTATTTCCCGCACGGGCACAACAGGTGGCGCACTCCTCATCTTCGTAATGCTCATGATCGAGCCGATCACATTGATATCCAGATGATATGTTCGGCTGAGGAAAAGCAATACATTCAATGCTGTCTCCCCTTGAAAATTATTGACGATCTGTTGCTGTATAGCACCGTCGATGTTGATATTGAGTCCATTGGATTCGGCCAGTGCCCGTACAAATTCCTGTATGGATACGCCCGATACCGACAGCTTCACTTTCTCCTTGAGCCCCGGTACGGTATAGGTGAGCGCATTTAATCGCTGTTCGACCTGTCTGTACTGTTCGTCTATGCTCTGTGCATGACTTCCCATCCAACACAACAGAATGGTTAATATAATTGGTAATTTCTTTATCGGCATAACAATTCGTCTATTACTGAACCTCCCAGCTCAATAAACTTTGATTACAATAATTCGGAAAATAATCTAAGATCTGATCTACTTTTTAAATATGAGAAATTTATTACAATCCGCAAAGGTTTTTTATTTTTTTATCGGAAGTATAATTGGTTTTTCAAATAAAAATAGAACCGTAGACGATAGAGACATATCATGTTCTACAAGAGAAAAAGAGGAGTTCTATGAGAAAACGAAAAGTTTATCGTAACAATATCTTAATATTGCTCAAGATATGGAATTAGTATATGTAGCAATGTTCTATCTCCTTCTACTTTCTGTTGATTGCGGGTATCAAATCCAACAATAGGCAAAAAGCCGGCTTTAAATTCAGGTGGGGAACAAAATCCATCATCGACTATTGTCTTTATTACTTTTCCATCTTTGACAAAAAACAAAGTAAAATGATGGAAATATCCACTGGCAGTTTTATGATACTTGTCCCTCAAAGTTGTGATGTCCACGTACCTGAAATTGTGAAACAATGAATCAACGGAACTTTTCAATAAATTATAAGAATAAAACTCCAATGTTTTGCCTTTGTTCAAAATATAATGCTGAAAAAGACCGTCCTTACCAAGGATATAGACATTGTCATCACATCCAATGTATTTTTGGAAAATAGCAAGATGGTCAAAATCTAGTTGGTTCTCTGGCTGATGCGCTCTAACAAACTTTTCTTCCAACGAACCTCCCAACATTTCCTGTAGATACAATGTGTCGTTTACCACGTTGTTTACCTTATATCTCCTCCAATGTTCTCTTTCAGTATTCCATACCTCTAATGTATCATGCTGCAAACGAAATTTCGTTTCTGTACCTAATGCTTCTATTTGACAGTGTTTCGTATATTCAAACTTATAGAAGCCAATAATATCATTAAAAACCGAGTCAATTGAAAATAGAGACATATTGGTTCTCGGATTAAATAAAACGTCCGACTTAAGGTGAACTTCATATTCTGTACTATCCAGCTTCCAAGTTCCTTTTAGATCTTTGACAGTAAAGTACTTAGGTTCGGAATTTCTACATGAACTCTGTATAAATACCAAAACGCAAAAGAAAAGAAATATATATATATTCATTATTTATACGTATTTTTCCAATAATTGTTATCCATACCGGGATAGATAAAATTATAAAGATTTAAATTGTTATTTTTTTCTATTAATTCCAACCCTTTCATGAATGCAGGGTTTAGATCCCTATCCGTTACCGACTTATTAAAGTATTCATGGTCATACCTCAACGGTTTGTCTTGCTTTCTCCGGATATAATTGGAAAAAGACACAGCATTTACCTCCCTATCATGATTGGATAGAGGCAACTTGCTTTTATCAATATCCAACTGATGTCGGAATTCGTGAAAAACCGTTTCCAAATTAGAACCGCTCTCATATTGATTGTCAAAATTATAAAATGTTCTTGTATCAGATCCACTGGTAAACCCACTATCTTCATATGATTTCTGGGAGTTCTTACCATACGCTATTACATAAGAAGAACTATTTTCTGATACAGCACTATTTATATCCAAAACATAATGTTTATTCTTACTATTGACCAAAGTGTGTAAGGTATTAATTAATACGTTGTCTCCTGATCTTTCAATTTGTTGGTAGACCGCAAGAGCTTTTTGCAAATTTTTTGGTAAAAAACTATAATTACCATCGGTACGTAAAGAAATAATTTGCTGCCCATTTTGGTAAAGATATCCATTACGGTATCGGTACTGACTATTACCTGAGATAAATATAATATCTTTACCATCAGGATCAACAGCATTGACTGGATTATTAACAACATAATTATATGGAGAGAAAGAAATATACTTCTCCGCCAATGGGTCCACGACATTCCACCTACCGATCTCAGCGTCATAAAACCTGGCACCGTAATCGTACTGATCCAAACCAAGTTCAGGCTGCAGTTCCTTACCGTTGTAAAGATACTTATTATCGCCCGCTGATACAACATATTGTTTGCCGAATGGATAATAGTCGTCTGCCTGTAAGACTTCTACCTGTTGGGTAGCCGGGTTACGATAGACCGTAGCTCGTATATTACCCAGATGATCTGTCAGGTTATAGCGGTAAGTGTACGTATTATCAGACGTATTGCGGTAGGCTATACCTTCACCCGTATGGATAAATTCGATATTACCATTGCTTCCGTATTCGATACCACCTGCATAGTCCCGTTGCCCACTCTGTGTCGACGTCCTGCGGAGTTTAGTACCCAAAGCATCGTACAGATAATTTACTGTCACTGTCCCACTTATAGCTGATTTTGGTAAATTCAGGTGATTGTATGTGAACGTCATACCCGTACGGTCGTTTGTAGCATTGCCGTTAACATCGTAGCTGTAGTTACCCGTAATGGCTCCACTTAAGGACATCAAGCGGTTGCCTGTATATGTGTATTCCGTAGTGCCATCTGTCGAATCGTCCGCTCGTCGTAGCTCAGTGATGTTTCCCATATCGTCATACTGCACTTTTTCCAGCATATAATCCAGACTGTGGCCTTCTTTCAGGCGATTCAATGCATCATAGTGATAATAGAAATATTTGTCTGCTGTAGGAGTGGCTGTACGTCCCCAGTGTATCTCCGAAATATTACCATTAAACTGCGGTATGCCCAGCCCATTAGGTGTATTGTAATGGACATACTGCTTGAACTCGTTTGATATATTCTCCGTCATCCAGCCCCGTTCATTATAAGCATAGTTCGTAACCGTATGAAAGTTAGTGCCCTGATCATCTCCTCCTACCGACTTTGCTGTCAACTGTCCGATCTTATTGTATTCATTCTTCACAAGTATGACTTCATCTCCGGTATTGATCTGGTGTTTGACGGTTAGCAGTCTACCTACATGATCGTAGTCATTCGTAGTCAGTATGGTGGTTATGTCTCCCATTGGAGAGGCCTTATGTTCCAGCTTGCTGGTCAATAGTTCGCCCACGAAACTATATGTATTGGTCACGTAATCCGTACCCCCCAGATGATTCTGGTTGGCACTTTGTATCAGTCTGGCACGGTCATCGTAATAGTTGATCGTCAATAATGGTGATGTACCATCATCCTTATAGACCATTGTACCTGTTAGCAGAGTCCTGTTCCTAGCACTGGGGACGATATCCCGGGCTTCCAGTCCCTCTGTATCGGCTCCTTCAAAAAAATGGTCATCGTAATAATTAATTATCAGAGGCTGCAGGTCGTCCGTAGGAAAGGAATCGTTGGTATATCGCGTGTATCCTGTCGGCGTTATCGGGTCGACGTCCACCGTACGGCTTTCCCAGTACTTGTCCGTGGTCGTGGCATGGGTGTATGCCGCCGCTTGAGCATCTGCGCGTGTCACATATGTGGCCGTGTGGATGCCTGTTTCGGTCACCCGTCCAAAAACATCGTATTTGGTATAGTTCCATTTGCCATCGTCCCGCTGTACGGCATCCTGTGTCAATACAGCAAGATCATTATCATTGTAGACAATCCATTGCCAGCCTTTTCCGGGAATTTTCTTTTCCGTCACCCTCTTGCGTTCATCATATTTATAGGCATAGATATAATTCTGAAAAGCGTGATCAGTAGGTTCTTCCGTAAAGTCCATAGCTGTGAAGGCAGGTGGAAGAACATAGCGTAAGTTGCCTAGATCATCATAAATATAGTACGTGTTGAGAGCCTCAGTTTCACTCTTCCAAACACGCTTAAGAACAACCCTTTCAAAGAAGTCTTTATATTCTTCTAAAGTGCCGGCCTTACCGCTCACCCAATTCTCATCTTTGACAACAGTTTTGTACAGTTTACCGGGATCGTAATACTTGGTTACCGTTTCAACTTTAGCCGAAGCGCCATTTGTTGTTTGGTTGACACGCCATAGAAGAACTTCACCCGTTTCATTCTTATCGTAATCAGTCCTGGCTGTATGCCCGGAGTTTGTAATGGCAGCACTATATGGCTGCCAGTCGGCTCCGGGCGCACCTTGTTGCTGCACCCTGTTCAAAGGACTATTCTCCAATACTGTCTCCGAATAGGGATGCTCGGTACGCACGACATCGGTGATGGATGTGTTGTTATAAAAACTTAAAACTTTGGTGTTGCCTCCTGTCTTGTAGTAGCCATTGGCTACTCCTGCATCTATATAAGGTAGGTATTTACGGCTCTCCCGTCCGAAACTGTCGTACTCGATGTGCTGCACGACGTCCTTCTTGTTAGGACTCCCCTGCCACTGCACCGTCTGCATCGGTCTGCCCAGCCCATCTAAGTACTGGATCGTACGGTTGGCACCGGACACCGGTAAGGCATCCAGCTGGGACTGTGTCGTGACACCGCTCTCGCGGACAAGCGTCTCTATGATAAAATTTTGAGAATTGCTTGGTGACTGGGCTAATAGTACCTGAACTGCACCATATATATATATTGAAAATATCGTCAATCTTTTCATGACATTCATTTTTTATAATTGAGCTATTATGCTCTAAAACCTTTACAATAGGTGATCCCGACGGTAAGAACGGTCGGTCTCTGCAGTACCGAAGCTGGGGAGGGGGCAGTGCCCGTGAACAACAAGACAAGTACAACCGAAAAATATCTATATTTCTTGTTCATCATGGTCCGTATTGGATCAAATTGTTATCAATAGATTTATTTGGGCGTAAAAGATGCCGTAGCTTAGTGCTGGTTCTCTTCCCCAAACCTCACCTTGCCCCGCCTTTGCCGACTTTCCCACTTGGCACGCAGCTTTTGCTGCTGGGCGTGTTCGATGGACCTATACTTGCCCATCTGTGCGGGAGTAAGGATCTGGCCCAGCTCTTTATGGTACAAAGAAAGCAGGTTCTTGATTTCTGCCTGACGTTGTTGGCTTGTGAGGTTCTTCGCGGACAACGATTGCATATCGGCATGAAAGCCGTCGGTCGCCTTCTGGAGTGCCGTGCTCTGCGAGGGTGTCAGGCCTAGGGAATCCACCAGCATTTTCAACCCACCGGCTTTCGCCTCGTCCCCGGCATGGGGCGAGGGCTGTCTTACCTGTGCATTTAAGGTGCCTGCGTACAAAAGGATTAAAAGAATAAACTTCATATAATTGTTTTTTAAATTTGATATAAATATGTGTTATTACCAGGCATTGTAGTATGGACCGGGGTCAAGGACATAGTCGTATACGCAATCCTCAACAACCATTCCCCCACCTCCCCAGGGGTCGGGGTTGGGTATATATTGCCAGCGATCGAGCGGTACATAGGACTGCAGCATGAATGAGCTGCCACTGACCGTCATTGACCAGGGATTGCTCCAATTGCCCGATGGTGTACACGACGCATATTGCGTATAGCTAACGGGCATATTGTTTACATGTATGGGCTCATTGGTATCGGGATCAAAGAAATAAAGGACCAGATCGCCCATGGTACCTTGATACGTCCAGACATAATTTTCTATTGAAATATAGGCATCCGGAACCGGACACGTCCCATTGGCATTGGCATAGTCCTGCCCGTTTTCATACAGATCAAATTCCGCCTTGTAATCGGCTTCGGCCTGTGATGCCCCGGAATAAGTTCCCGCAGGCACGGTGTACGTGACAACCGATCCGTCCGTATAGGTACATCCCTCTTTCATAAAGTCGTCAGACATCTCCACGTTCGTGTAGGATTGCGGAGGTACGGGACAGGAGGTACTGATACCGTTATTGACCCAGCGTATCTGGTTGTATGAAGGACTCTCAGGATTCACATCCCGCTCTTCCCGCTCCTGGTATCCCGTATTGACATCAAATTCGTCCTTCGCGCAACGGGTATTGCCTGTAGCCGACCAGATAGCAACGTTAAAGGGTGGCCATGTACAATCCGTTTGCTGACCTGCATAATTATAACAATAGGTCTTAACAATATTGCCTTCGCGATCCCTGACTACCGAAAGCCTGTTAAAACTGTCGTACTCATAATATTCTGTCAAACCGAGAGAATTCGTCTTACTAATCATATCTCCTAATGGCTCATAGGTGTAGTTAGTAATGAGTGAATTATTCATGTCGATATGATCGCGCAGGCTTGTAAATAGGTTATTGATCTGATAACTATATATGCTCATGTCGTCAAGATCTTGCATAATATTCACTCCTCCGATCTGTAAAAGAAGATTGTGTACCTTTGTATAATCTGCATTTTCAATCTTCGCCAAGAGATATTTCCCATGATATCCATAAATATAAGTATACGGCACACCTTTATCCGACATTTCGGTCAAGTTGCCATATACATCATATTTGAAACCACTATATTTAAGCCGATAGTTAGGGTCAAGTGTGCTAAACCCCGATGACCCCAACTCTGTAGGCACCATATTAGCCAGGGCTGAATTCAACTCAAGATCATATAATTTTGAAACTCTGTAATTTTTTTCAAATGTTTGATTCAACCTCGCAAATGTTCCAAAATCCTTCAAATGACTTGCCACAACATTCGATTCTCCATTCATGACCGTTTCTTCTATCACTTGGGTTTTCGCTCTGGATGTAAGTCCCGGAATCCCACTCGTTGTCCGACTTCTATAAAAATTATATGGATATTTATAGTGGATTTCCTGATCCAATGAATTACCTTTGAACTTCCTAACTTTCAAAGGTAAAAAATCTCTATAATCATTAAAATCTTCCGTCGGGAAAAACAAATCAGTACCTAAACTATTTACTACTTTTTGTTCATCATTTTCATATTTATAATATTCTGTTATAGTTTTGTATAGTCTGGTTTTAAAGGCCCTGATATAATTGTCCGACTGCTGAACCGGACTGCTACTTCCTGGGATTAAATAGTGCATCCGGAAATGATAGCTATTTATTTTAAAGTTTTCGTAGATGTAATCTATTTTTAATACAGGCTTAAGATTAGCTTTCCTTTTTCCCTCGTAAACGCTCTCTTCGATCACCTGTCCGTTTGTATAATCAAAATCAGACTGTGATCCAGGCCAACTGTAATAAGAAACAGAAGGATTATTGACAAACTTATACCGTGTTGCCCCATTCAATGAGCCATCAGAAGCCTCGTCATATACCAATACATTTCCATATCCCATGATTTCCGTCTGATAGACCGGTGGTGTCCAGTTTGAATTACTATAAAACAGGTATAAGCCTTGTTGATAGAATAGGTTCCATTGTCTTGCTACAATCCTTCCACTGGACTTATTACCTTCTTTATATTCATATTTTTTCCTTGAGAGCACTTGTCCATATTGATCTTTATTTATGATAGATGAAATCCTAAATCCCAAATGCTTAATATTAGGGGTACTATTATTACTGATCGAATTATCATAATCATTTCTTTCATATTCCAATGATGTGACAAGTCCGGTAGGATATTTTATCTGCTCCAATGCAGCAGGAGTGAAAGCTACCGAATCAAATCCAAAAACATTTGTTGTTGGGTAATAATTGGATAACCTTTGGTCATTGTATTCAAAATCGTGGATCAACGGGTTACCTTCTTGATGCTTCCCGAATTCCAAAATTCTCTTCAGTCGGAGCCTTTTTTGCGTACCGTTAGTATTTAAAAAATAATCCTGTTCTAATTTAACACTTTTGACCGTTTCATTAAAGTTATTAAATAGCGTGATCTGAGAGAGTTTAAGCCCATTTGAGATTCCGTAATCTTGTCTACTAGAATAAGAAAAAGAAATTTTCCCATGGTCCCATATAATATTCTTTAATAGGACCTCATCAGTATGCATCTTTGATTTAGAAGTATATCCACTTTGTACGGCTCCTCCTGTTAATGGATTGTAATATACTACTATTCCAAAGTTACCATTTTCTGAATACAACTTTTGAGAACCTACCTGATAATCAAATGAGATCTCTCTTCCATTTTCGAGGATAATTTTCGTCGGAAACCAGGTCGTAATATAGGTCTCTGACGGAACATTTGAGCTAGGCTGTGTTTCAAATTCACTATGAGTGTATACAAACTGACCAAACTCGTATATATTCCCAGCCCCTGTATTTATGGTGATAATCTTCGTCTCTGGGGCACAACTTATTTCAAAGTCAGGACTAGTCTCATATAATATTTCGGCTTTATACCTACTTCCTCGAATGCGTCTATCTCTGTCCCTTAAAATAAACCGTACATCCCCTTCAGGAGTATGGAGACTAAAAATGTCAGGCATATCTGTTTTGTCTTTGTTTCTTGTGGCGGGATCAAGCATTATATAACCCTTATCCTCGTCAAAATCATCTTTGTCTACGACATTACGAGTGATCAAAGGAATGTCAAGATTCCAATGCAGACCTACTATGGATGCCAGATCCCCGTATTTAAGACCATTATAAGAATAGGAGAGTCCTATAGGTAATTTATAATCAGGATAATCAATTGTATAAACAGGAACATACAAATTAGCTGCGCCTGTGTATAAAGCTGTGCCCGGTGACCAGATATTGCCGATTGATGCTACGCTAGGTATCCCTGGGTTTTTTGGTGCTATAGACGGTTGTGCGGTGGCCTTACAACAACATAGCAATAGTAAAATAAAAGATTTAAATTTCATATTTTTATGGCAATTCAAATAAAGGTGCCAAAAGTATCCTTTTTTAAATGGAAAAACAACTATTTCTTAATATTATAATAGTTCTAAACAACAGGTTGTCCCATAACTTATTACTTACTCTGTATACGATAAAGCACGCTAATAATCTCAACTGTCACGACAATTGACAGAACACTACAGCAATTGCTACAACTATATAGAGCACATGAGGATAATGGTAAGTGAAATGCACTCGTCTCCAAGTTTTCTATATGGATTGCCTTCATCAACTGGATTGGTTGGAGGTAGGTATTATCTTACAAACTATACACCTATCACCTAATAATTAAACAACAACGGATAGATCTCCTCTATACTTGTTTCCTGTCGGGCAAAGAGGTCAAACGCATTCTCGCCCAGGGTCTTGATTTTCCTTGCACGAAGCAGCTCGTCCACCTGCATATTGCCCTTCTTGATCTCCGAGGCCAGCTCTTGATCCATGGGAATGATCTCGTACACGGCTTTCCGCCCTTTATATCCCGTAAAATAACATTCTGCACAGCCTACTGCAACAGCACAACGTTCTACCTGATAATAGGGTTTGAATTGTTTTGGATAGATATCTGCTGTCGCCGCTGTCTCCTTTTTACAGGAAGGGCAAAGCAACCGTACCAGACGTTGTGCGACGGACGTATTCAGCGTATTGGCGATCAGAAAAGGTGGGATATCCATATCCACGAGACGGGATATAGTCCCCCAGGCCGAATTGGTGTGTATGGTTGATAAGACCAGGTGTCCGGTCAATGCCGCCCGTATCGCCATATTGGCCGTATCGGGGTCACGTATCTCCCCGACCATAATAATGTCGGGATCCTGCCGGAGGAATGTTCGGAGTGCTGCACCGAAGGTCAGCCCGATATGCTCCCGGAGCTGCACCTGATTGATCCCTTCGAGCGTGTACTCGATCGGATCTTCTATCGTCAGTATATTGGTGGTCTCCTTGTTCAGGTGTTTTAGTGTGGCATATAGTGTCGTGGTCTTTCCCGAGCCGGTAGGTCCACTGATCAATACGATACCATTAGGCTTGCGTATACCATGCAGGTAGTTTTCCAGATCAGCTCCGGACATGCCCACACTGTCGAGATGGATATTGGTGGCATTGTTGTTCAGCAATCGCAAGACGACCTTCTCGCCATGCAACGTAGGCAATACGGACACACGGATATCAAACTGTTCTCCTCCTTTGGTATAGTGTATACGCCCATCCTGTGGCAACCGTTTTTCGGCAATATCGAGATTGGACTGGATCTTGATCTTGTTGATCAGTGCCGGATAGTCTGCTTTGGAAAGTGTATAGCGCTCTACCATCATGCCATCGATACGAATACGTACCCGTCCTCTCTCCTTGAAACTTTCGATATGGATGTCACTGCTTTGGAGCTGCTTGGCTTCCATGATCAATCGATCGAGAAAATCGTTGTTCATACTGAGCAGCTTGCTCTCTTTTGTCTGTCCCCCTATTCCTTCCTCAAAATAGTACTTCTGCAGGTAAGCTTCCAGCAAGGGTGTTTCGATCTGCTCTAGACGATAGGAAAACCCCAGCACAAGGGAAAGCTCTTCCTCTAGAGCGGCAAGCTGTGCTACATCGGTATACAGGGCTACTGAATCCTGGCGCTTCTCAAAACTCACGATACGGTAGTGCCGGGCCAATTTTCGAGGTACGAGATTGGCGATGGCAGGATCTATGGCTTGTAGCGTATGCGGATTCATGGTTTGGACCGGCTTGAAAATTAATAATTTATTAGGTTTTCTATAGATATCACATTGTTTTTCTCTAAGATATAAAAAATTCCAAAACTAATAGCTTGTAATCCTGCCAGTGGCACGGTATCCTGATATCGTCTGGTACACAGCATGTGGATCACCAGCGAAAAGATCAGGCTCGCTATCATAAACACCACAAAACCCGGCAATGTCCATACCCCCGAGAGGCAGACCAATAGAACCACGTCCCCCCATCCGAGTGCTCTATCAAACAGCCATACAAACCGACGATGCCGCACGGCATAATATATATGCAACAACCCAAGCAGCACAGCAAGGAACAGCAGGTTGTACAGGTACTTGGTCATGACCGTCTCTATCGTCTGTGTGCCCAATTGCAACCCAAACAGAACAGCCATCAATCCCAAAAACCAATAGGTGTGTACGGTTCTATGCCGGATATCTTCCCAAGCTATGGCAGACAGGACAACGCCCAATAGTAGGTAGCCTACTCCTACCATCAGTCCTTCACGACTTCCTTAAGGTTCTTGTCCTGATCGATTTCCCAGACATTGAAAGTCCCGTCGCCATCAAAATCTACCACTGCCGTTGCACGGGCCAAGAAGGTATTGTGGTCAGCCTTGACGATCTCTATACGATAGTTGGCTTTGCCATCCTCCCCGTCTGTTGTCAGTTTTTCCTGTATAAAACCCAGTTCGTCCAGATCGGTACTGTATTTGGATTTTTCGTAAAAATGATTCTGCTGTAAGGTCTGCACGTGCTGCAGCTGCATCTTGGCCTCGGTGCTCTTGGCTTTGGTAATCAAAGGCAACAGATTGGGCAGGGCCAACAGTACCAGTATACCTATTATGACCAATACGACCAGGATTTCGGTCAATGTATAGGCCTTTAGCTTGCGAATGATCAAGGGCTGTGTCTTCATAAATAAGTCAATAACATTGCGTCTATAGACGAAGATAATAAAAAAAGGCGGATAGAAGAGAAATTTTTCAGATTGCTATTCATCTGTATTTTATCGGCTTTGCTTTGATCCTCCATTGGCACTGGTCGGAGACCAGTGCCCTACTTAACCTCCTATGGCGGCCTATACCTCCGGTGGTATCAACTTATACACCACAGGTGTCACGACACGAGACAACAAGGTAGAGCTGATCAACCCGCCGATCATGACGATTGCCAAGGGGGAAATCAATGGATTGGAAGACCATGCAATAGGCAAAAGTCCACCGATCGCTGTCATGGATGTCAGGATAATCGGCAGGAAGCGTATCTCTCCGGCCTTTTCGATGGCTTCGTTCAGTGCGACTCCTTCCCTGCGCAATTGATTGGTAAAGTCCACCAGCAGGATGGTGTTTTTCACTTCTATCCCTGCCAAGGCTACAATACCGATGGTCGCCACAAAGGACAGGGTATTGCCCGTGATCAAAAGAGCCAATACGGCTCCTACGATGCCAAGCGGAATGACCGATAGGACTATCAATGTGCTCTTGAAGGTTTTGAATTCCAATACCAATACGGCGATGAACATAAATATGGTGACAATGACGATGGTGCCGAAGCCACCAAAAGCAGCTTCACGGCTTTCGACCTCGCCGCCCATCTCGTACGAATATCCCAATGGAAAATCAAATGCATCCATCTGCTTGATGACGGCATTGATCACCTCATCGTTGCTATACCCTTTCTTTACAAAAGAATTGACGGAGACTGTCCGCTCCTTGTTCTTGTGGTAAATACTGGATGGCGAAGACTCCAATTCCAACGTGGCCAATTGATTTAAGGGAATGGCCGTTCCCTCCACGTTATTGACGAAGACACCTTCCAGTGTGTGGATGGAAGCATACTCTTCACGGGGGACAGTAACCAATATTTCATAGTCATTGTTGTCCGAATCGGGATCCGAGTACATCCCGGCTACATAGCCGGCCAATGCTATCCTAACCGTCTGATCGATCGTAGTGGCAGGGACACCAAACGCCATGGCCTTCTCCCTATTGATACGGATGCGCAGATCCGATTTGTTGTTCTTGATGGGATTGTTGACATATGCTGTGCCTTCGGTCGTTTTCAGCATATCTTCTATACGCAAGGTCAACTGTTGCAACGTATCCAGATTGTCCCCAAAAATCCGCACTTCTACCGGCGAAATCACCGGAACGCCCTGCTCAAAATCACGAACCTCTACCTTCGCACCCAGATAGGGAGACCATTGCTCTCGGAGCCGTTCGATCAGGGCAATTTTATCCTTGGATTTCACATCGTCGTGCAGCTGTACGAAAATATCAGCGTAGGATATATTTTCACCGGCCTGCTGCATATTGTAATAAATACTTGGATTGCCCTTACCCACATTGCTCGTAAAATATTTTACCTCCCCGATCTCTTTCAAGTCTCCTTCTACCTGTCGGGTGATGCTGTCCGTCATCGCTAGATTGCCCTGCAGCGAGGAACGGATCTGAATCATAAACTGTGGTTTTTCGGATGGGGGAAACAGGCTGAAACCGATAACCGGAATAAGCCCCAAGGATCCGAGGAATACAGCAAGGGCAATCAATGTCGTCTTGCCCGGATGCCGGAGTGCTGTATCTAGCAATTTGCCATAGGTATTGTGGATCCATTTCTGTAGGGTACGGAGGATAATATTTCCCCCTTCATCTGCATGGGGCTTCAGTATCTTGCTGGACAGAAACGGTACGATCAGCAGAGCGACAAACATG
>Ga0180217_1001449_pt1 | contig 26006 bp, 27 predicted proteins | sample eDN3rd37CBELigOP_FD_128521 | JGI IMG/M metagenome (GOLD analysis project Ga0180217, IMG submission 128521) | Enriched Organic Plus compost microbial communities from Emeryville, California, USA - eDNA 3rd pass 37_C BE-Lig OP (version 2) (version 2) ... | reverse complement strand
TGAAGGGCGCGTCATAGAGTGCGCCACGTAGCAGGCCGGCCTCAGCAAGGCGTGGGAACACCTGGGCCTCCAGCGAAATGGAGCCCTCGCCGATCCATTCCGTGACGCGCCGATCCAGCAGATAGATACCGCCGTTGATCGGGCCCGAACGTTCCCGCGCACGCGGAGCGAAGCCGCGGATCAGGCCATGAGCGTCGAGGTCCACCGTTCCGTAGCGCCCACCTGGCGCAGTGCGGCGCAGCGCGAGCGTCGCCAGCGCTTCTCCAGCGTGCAGCACCAGATCATACAGATTCACCGGGAAGAGCGTGTCGCCATTCAGCAGCAGGAAGCGCCGATCCAGGTGGTCCGCGAAGAGCCGGAGGGCGCCGGCGGTGCCGAGCGGCTCCGGTTCCACCAGTACCTCTAGCACTGCACCGCGCACGGTCCGGCCATGGTAGCGCGCGACGATCTGCTCCGCCATGTAGCCGGCCAGAAGCGTGATACGCGCGAAGCCGAAGCGCGCCACCTCCTCGACCTGCCAGTCGAGGAAAGGGCGGCCGGCGACCGGCGCCAGCGGCTTGGGCAGCGCTTCCGTCAACGGCCCCAGCCGCGTGCCACGGCCTCCGACCAGCAGCGCCACCTGACGCAGCGGCTCAGCCATCGGCCAGCACCTCCTCCACCGCGGCGCAGAAACAATGGTAAAGACAGAGATGTACCTGCTGGATCGCAGGCGTGGAGGTGCTCGGCACAGCGAAGAGATGATCGCAAAGCGATGCCATCTTCCCCCCGCCCTGGCCAGTGAGGCCGACGGTGGTCATGCCACATGCCCGCGCAGCCTCCAGCGCAGCGACAACGTTGCGTGAGTTGCCGCTGGTTGAGAGGCCGAGCAGAACACCGCCCGGCTCTCCATAGGCTTCGACCTGGCGGCTGAATACGGTATCGTAACTGTAGTCGTTGCTCCAGGCCGTCAGCACGGCCGGGTTGGAGGAAAGGCAGATCGCGCGCAGCGCCCGCCGCTCCCTCAGGAAACGTCCGACCATCTCACCCACAATGTGCTGTGCGTCGGCCGACGATCCGCCATTGCCGCAGACCAGCAACGGCCGGCCTGCGCCGAGCGCTGCGGCAGTGGCGGCGACGGCCCGGTCCATGGCGGCATCCAGCCCGAGGGCGCGCGTTGCGGCCAGAAGCTGCTCAGCCTCGGACAGCCAGCGTTCGAGGGCGATCATATGATGGCATCCCGCTCCTGAGGCGCCGGTCCTTCGTCGTGCACGGCGCCGATGCTGCCGGTTTAGGGACAAGGGGGGACCGCGCCAAGCCGGGCCGGCAGGCCGAGGCCTCGCTGCCTGTGGCGCAGCCCGCCCTCAACCCCGCAGGGGCCCGTTTCTGCCCGCAGCAGGCTTCCTCGGCGGTCGCGTGGCCGCGCACCTGGCTGGACATCGTTGCGATATCGCTTCTAACTTGGGCCGCCCGCCCGAGGAATCACTAGGCACTATGATCGAGCCCATCCTTCCCTTGATTCGCCGCATGCCCGGTGCTGCGCAGCTTGTCGGCCGCCTGCGCGATCTCGAGGCGCGATTGCAGCGCGCTGAGGCCGCGCTGAGTGCGCTACCACCCTCGACACTGCCTGCCAGCGGGCCCGACAGTTTCCCGCTGCAGCCCTGGTGGGAGAGGAGCTTCTGGGAGCCGACAGTCGCGCTGGCAATTCGCGATCACTGCCGGCCCGGTGACACGGTCTTCGATGTTGGCACCAATGCCGGCGCCCTGGCGATGATGATGTCGCGGCTCGTCGGCCCGAGTGGCGTCGTGCTGGCCTTCGAGGCGAGTCCGCGCATCATCGCCAAGACGCACCACAACCTGGTGCATGCAGGCTGTGCCAACGTGACGCTGTTCCACAAGGCGGTCTGGCATACGAGCGGTGCGCTGGTGAACATCGCCGCCGGTTCGCATCTCAATGACCGGATCGAGGTGGGCGCGACGGGCATGGTGGCGCGTACCATCGCCCTGGATGACCTCGCCGAGGCCGGAGGCTTCCGCCCCCGCTTCATCAAGATGGATGTCGAGGGAGCGGAGTTCGATGCGCTGCGCGGCATGCCTCGCCTGCTGCAGGAAGCACGTCCGGTTCTCGTGCTCGAGCAATCGCCGCAGGATCTGCGCTGCCACGCGCTGCTGACGGAATCCAGTTATGCGGCCATGGACCTCGCTACCTATCGTCGCGTGCATGGTGCGGCCGACTTCGCCCCCGGTACGAGCGTGGCGAATGTGCTCTTCGTGCCGGAGGAGTCAATGACCGCTAGCCCGTACTTCGGTGAGGCGCCCCCGGTCGATGTCACTGCGCTCACCGCGGGGGATTTCGCCCGGGCGCCGAATGGCGATATCCGCTTGCGAACGCCGCTGGAGCTGCCACCCGGCCGCTACATCGTGAAGGCGGAGTTTACAGCTGAAGGACGCAACAACGAGGTCTTCGCCGGGCTCGAAGCCGATGGCGAAACGGTCTTCCGCTACCATACCAGCACCGCCTTTATGGCAGAGTCCTACACGGACTGGGTGATTCAGCTCGACCGCTCGGCCCGGATCACGCCCTTCCTCCGCTTCCTGACCGGCGCCGACCCGACGCTGCGCTGGACCGGCGCACGGGTGCGCCGCCTGCCCGCCTTCGACGGCTGGTTACCGCCCATGATCGATTAGCCTCGCGCCCCGCTGACCCGCGTGCCGCCGCGGCTGTCACTGAAACTTGATTATCCCTCTCCGATCTCCGCGGCGAATTCTCCGAACTGCGCATCGGGTTGGAGGTCCGGGATATGGCACAGCAGCCGTCCGCCTTGCGGTGGAGTATCGGGGATGCGCTAATGGGAGGCTATTTGCTCCTCGCCGGCCCGAGCGGCCTGCAATTGCTGCGGCATTGGCAGGCGCGGGCGAAGGTCGCGGCCCTGACCCTCATCGGCCTGTGGCTCATCGGCGTCCCACCGGTTCGCGCACTACTGACTGCGGTCGGCTTCGTCGTGCTGAGCATGATCGGGCTCTCCTGGCAAATAGTGAGCGGCGCAGCCGTGGCAATTTGTGTGGTCGGGCTCGTTTGCTGGAGTCTCGGCTTCAACGCGACCATGCTGACGCTGGGCTGAATGAAGGGCGGGACCTCTCACGTCCCGAATCGCACCAGGCTCACAGTCGATTCAGGCGGCGATCCTTGGCCCTGGGCTGAATCCCGAATGCGCGGTCCGCCCAATGTTGAAGATCGCCGCCGCCACCTTCGCCCGATAGGCGACATCGCTCACCGCGCGACACCCGCTCATGGCCCCGGGTCGGCCAGCGGACCGTGATGCCGGATGGTCGCAGCTACCTGGAGGACGAACTGGGCTGCATGTCAGCCGAGTGGCGAGCAGAGCAGCACATGGCCCATCGTCTCGAAGCGATAGTCCCGCTCCGCAAGGAAATCGCGCACTGCTGACTCTGTCGTGACCGTTCCGTCCCCGAAGGGGTCACTGTGGATGTCGATGCAGAACCAGGGGCGCCGCGCAGCAATCAGCGCGGCCGCACCGCGCAGCACGAAGGTTTCGAAGCCCTCCACATCGATCTTCACCACCACCGGGTCCGCGCCGCAGCGCGGCAGCGCGTCGTCGTCGAGCGTAACCACAGGTACCTGAAGCGAAAGATGCGGCCGGTCCGCAATGATCGTACCAACCAGCGTCGATGTTTCAGGAAGGAAGGGGATTTCGCCCGTTTCATCAGGCTGGAATTCGCGGAACTCGGCCGTGCCCGGACGGTCCGCCACTGCGACCGGACGAAGCTCCACACCCTCGATACGGTTGCGCTCGAGCGTCGCGGTTAGGAGGTTGCGCGCTGCGGTCGCAGGCTCGTAGGAAATGATGCGAACGCGTCCGCCAAGGATCACAGCGACCGGCAATGTCGTTGCGCCAGTCGCGCAGCCCACATCGAGGAAGGTACCGCCCTCAGCTAGCCGCTCCATCATCCAGCGCAGATGCGCCTCCTCCACGTGCAGCAAGAGCCGGCCATCCGGACGACGGAACGCGCAATGGACCATGGTCCGCAGCGTATCGCGTGGCAGCCAGAGGTCGGCGTCATTGAGCATAAGCCGCAGCCAGGTCTCCGGAGCACACGCATCGAGCATGCTTCTGAAAGTATCCGCAGTGACACGAGCAAGGGCCGCCTCGATATCGCGGCAGTGCTCCTGTAGCGCCGTCGCTGTCCTTAGGGCAGCATCACGTTCTTGCAGAGCGGCGCCACGCTCCATCAGAGCAGCATCACGCTCTTGCAGAGCGGCGCGACGGCTCTCCACCAGAGCCCGCACCTGGGGCACTTGCATTGCAGCTAGGCGAATCACTGCGCGAACCATGTGATCTCCTCCAAGAGCCAGCCCGCCGCGATGCCTTGCCCCCAGTACACCGCCCAGGATCCCAACCATTGTCCGGGGGCGAACGGCCAGTGGCACCCGAGCATGCATCACTGCGCCTGGGCAAGCCGATACCGGCCGGCCCAAAGGCGCGCGACGGCACCCTGCCTACTGGTCACGCCCATGGGGAACGGCCAAGCCATAGCGGATGCGGCACGGTTCGAAACGCGCCCGGCAGAGCCATATGCCCGCTACGCCCTGACCATCGGCTATCCCCCGTTGCGCGACTTCCGGCCGCGCTGGAGCAACGTCCGCACCGCGATCGCGCCGCCTGCCGCCTGCCGCCTGCCGCCTGCCGCCTGCCGCCTGGACGGGCCGACACGACGCGGACTGCCGCAAGCTGCTCGATGTCATGCACACCCGCGCCGACCGGCTCGCATCGATCCCGCGCGACTTCGATGTGGCCAAGCTGCCGGAGCCCGTCTGGCGCGGGATGCCCTGCGCGCCCTTCGATGCCGCGGCGCTCCACACCTTGATCGGGGCAACGAAACCACGTCTCTATCTTGAGACCGGCTCCGGCGTGACCACCACCTTTGCACCGCACCATCCGCAATCATGGCCTACCACCCGCATCGTCTCCATCGATCTGGAGCCGCGCCACGATCGACGGCACCTGCGACGAGATGGTTCGCACCAAGCTCGAGACCTGCACCCTCCTGGTCTTCGATGCGCTGGCACCCTGGCGACATCCTGTTCCTCGACGACTCGCACCACGTCTTCATGAACGGCGACGCCGCCGCGTTCACGGTCCATGTCCTGCCGGCTTAAAGCCGGGCGTGCTGATCCATAATCCATGATATCGCGCCGCCCTGGGACTATCCGGACATGTTCACCTACTGGCACCGGAGCGAGGCCTCTATCCTGGCTGCTTAATTTCTGGGTGAGATGACCGGAGCATCCAGTGCTGCCCACCGCCGGCGTGTGCCATTCCCTGCGGTTCGGCGATTAGTCCGCAAGCCCGCATACTGGCGAACCTTGGCGCTGCGAACGACGGCTGGCGCGGCGACGCCATATAGGTCACCCACATCCGCCCGATACGAGGTACTTGTCGGCCTAGCCGGCGCCCAATCACGGTGTCGTGCTACGCGCCAGTCCACCCCAACGTCGCCCGGCTGCGTCAGGTCGCAAACCGCCCGCCTGAATCGCACGGCAGCGGACCTCGCCGGTCGCGGAGGCACGAGACCGGCAGACCATCGGTGCCGTCCAACCAAAGGATATCACTGCTGCTGGCATGCATGAGATCGCGCTGCGTCATGCAGGTCGCCCCGCAAGTGGTTCGTCCCGACCCTGGCATCGTTCCCCTGCGCCGATCCCGATCTCGCGCAGCCCCTCCACCAAGGCAGCCGCCTGCGCGTCCCAATCGGCCAGCCGCCGCCCCGCCTCCCGCGCGCCAGCGGCCAGCCGGGCCCGCTCCCCTGGGTCGCAGAGCCGCGCCATCGCCACCGCCAGGGCGTCCGGTGCCACAGCAGCCGCAACCATGCCCGTCGCCCCATCCGTCACCTGCTCGGCCAGGCCGCCTACGGGGGTTACCACCGCGGGCACGCCCAGGGCGAAGCCCAGCGGGATAACGCCGCTCTGGCTGGCCTCCCGATAGGGCAGTACCAGCGCATCGGCTCCCCGGATCAGCCTTGGGATCTCCGCTTCGGGAACCCAGCGCGTCTCCAGCCGCACGCCCGGCAACGCGGCGAGACCAGGCGCAAGCGCCTCCGCATCGCCCTCCCCGACCACGCGCAGTCGTGCCTCCGGATGGCACGCATGCAACCGGCGGAAGGCGTCGCGCAGCAGGTCGAGCCCCTTGTAGGGCAGAAGCCTTCCGAACAGCAGGAACTCCACGCCGTCACGTCGGCCGCCATCCGGGCTCGCCCCCTCCTCCAACAGTCCCGCTGGCAGATGCGCACCGAGCGGCAGGCGCAGCACCGGGAGCCCGGGCCGCCGCTCCTGCAGTGCCTCCGCCACCGAGGCGGACAGTGCAACGGCGCCGGAAGCCGCATCCAGCTCCCGATCGAGCCGCCAATCCCAGAGCAGGCCGGGATCGCCGGCGTGCGGTCGCGCATCGTGCACGATCGGCACGAAGGCGAGGCCGGCGCCGCGCAGGGCCGGCGCCACCAGCGGCGTCCAGAGATGGGTCATGACGGAGACCACGGCATCCGCCCGGAAGGCACGTGCCAGCGCCACCAGCCGCCGCGCCAGCAGCGGCACGCGCAGGGTACCGAGGGCGAAGCCGAGGGGCCCGCGATAGGTCTCCACTGCCATCGTTGGCAGGCCCAGCGTCAAGATCTCCGGCCGCAGCTCGGCCTGGGCCGACAGGGACAGGGCGACGGCCATATCCGGCCGACGGGCCAGCGCCTCGGCCAGCGCCAGGGTCATCTGTCCCCCCGCACCTCGCCGTCCCCAGTACCAGAGCAGGATCCGCATCCGCCGCTCGCCGCGTCTCACGCGCGCAGATAAATGATCGACTGCGGGTCGGGAAGCCGCTCCCGTCATGGCCTGTTGAGCGGCCAGCGCGCGGTCCCGCTGCTATCCGACCCGTGCAACCGCCGCACGGAGGAGCCCGCCTTGCGCATCCTGATCACCGGCAACATGGGCTATGTAGGCCCGGTCGTGGCCGCCCATCTTCGCGCCACGCTGCCCGGCGCCGAGCTCATCGGCTTCGATGCGGGCTTCTTCGCGCATTGCCTCACCACCCCGGAGCCACTGCCCGAGCGCCTGCTCGACGCCCAGCATTTCGGCGACATCCGCGACATCCCAGGCGCGCTGCTTCGCGGCGTGGATGCAGTGGTTCATCTGGCCGCCATCTCCAACGACCCGATGGGCAACCGCTTCGAGACGGTGACCGACGCCATCAACCACCGCGCCAGCCTGCGGCTGGCCGAGCTGGCGCGGCAGGCGGGGGTGCGCCGCTTCGTCTTCGCCTCCTCCTGCTCGGTCTACGGGCTCGCCTCTGGCGAGGCGCGGCGGGAGACGGATCCGCTGAACCCGCTGACCGCCTATGCGCGATCGAAGATCAGCACCGAGGAAGGGCTCCGCCAGATGGACCGCGGCGGCATGGCTGCGGTCTGCCTGCGCTTCGCCACCGCTTGCGGCATGTCGCCCAGGCTCCGCCTCGATCTGGTGCTGAACGACTTCGTCGCCGGCGCCATCGCCAGTGGCGAGATCTCCGTGCTGTCAGACGGCACGCCCTGGCGGCCCCTGATCGACGTGGCCGATATGGCACGCGCGATCGAATGGGCGCTGACGGGAGAGGCCGTCGGCCCGGGCGAGATCCTCTCGGTCAATGCCGGCAGCGACGCATGGAACGTGCAGGTGCGCGAGCTCGCCGAGGCGGTGGCAGCGGAGATTCCCGGTACCCGGGTTTCGATCAACGCGGACGCGCCGCCTGACAAACGGTCCTATCGGGTGGATTTCTCGCTGTTCCGCCGCCTGGCGCCGGACCATCAGCCGCGCATGACCCTGGCCGACAGCGTCCGCGCGCTGCGTGACGGGCTGGGTGCCATCGGCTTTGCCGACCGGGACTTTCGCGCCTCCCGCCAGATCCGGCTGAAGGTGCTGGACGAGCTGATGGCGAACGGGCGGCTCGGCGCAGATCTCCGTTGGGCCGCGCCTGCCCCGGCGGCAGGAGCCGGCCGGAACGAAGGCTAGCATCGCCGGAAGCATCGGAGCGGCAGGGCAGGCGACGGCCTGGACAACCCGGTGATGGCGGGTTCATCTCGGCCCTTCACCGCCCGGACCGCAGCCCCGGCAAAGGGGGACCGGGCGAAGCCAGGACCCTCTGCCGATGCTGACCTGTCTGGCCGGCCCCGAAACGCCGGCGCTGCCCCTGTACATCACGAGCCCGGCCGGGCTCGGCGCGCTCTGCGGCAGGCTCATGCCCACGCAGGCGGCGTGGTTGCGCACCACGGGATTCGCCGCCAAGGCACAGGAGATCGCCCTGCTGCCCGGCGAGGAAGGCCTCGCCGGCGCCGTGCTCGGCCTGGGGCCCGGGGCGCCGACGCCCTGGTCCTTCGGCGGGCTGGCACAGGCGCTGCCGGTCGGCAGTGTCTGGCAGCTGGTCGAGCCCGGCACGGCCGCGGCCGATGCGGTGCTCGGCTGGTGCCTCGGCGCCTATCGCTTCGCCCGGTTCAAGACGCCGCCCCGTGCCCCGGCGCTGCTGGTTCCGCCGCCGGGCACCGAGGCGGCAGCCATCGCGGCTGAGGCCTGCTGGCGTGCGCGGGACCTGATCAACACCCCCGCCAATCTGCTCGGCCCCGCGGAGCTCGCGGAGGCCGTTACCTCCCTCGCCGCGGCGCATGGCGCCGACTGCACCGTGATCGAAGGCGAGCCGCTGCGGGACGGCTTCCCGGCACTGCACGCCGTTGCTCGCGGCAGCCCGCGCACGCCGCGCGTCGCCGTGCTGGAATGGGGAAGCCGGGACGCGCCGCTGGTCGCGCTCTGCGGCAAGGGGGTGTGCTTCGACACCGGTGGGCTCGACCTCAAGCCCTCCTCCGCCATGCTGCGCATGAAGAAGGACATGGGCGGGGCGGCGATCGTGCTGGGCGTGGCCGAAATGGTCATGCGCCTCAGGCTGCCGGTGCGCCTGCTGGTGCTGGTGGGCGCGGTGGAGAATGCCGTCTCGGGCGAGGCCTTCCGCCCGATGGATGTGCTCCGCACCCGCGCCGGGCTGACGGTGGAGGTCGGCAACACCGACGCCGAGGGCCGCCTGGTGCTCTGCGACCTGCTGGCCTTCGCGGCGGAGCGCAAGCCCGCCCTGCTGCTGGATTGCGCCACCCTGACCGGCGCGGCACGCGTAGCGCTCGGGCCCGATCTGCCGGCCCTGTTCACACCAGACGACTCGCTGGCGGAAAGTTTACTTACGGCCGGGCAGGAAGCGACGGATTGCCTGTGGCGACTCCCGTTGCACGGCGGTTACAATTCATGGCTGGACAGTGGAGTAGCCGACCTAAATAACGTGTCGAGTAAGCCCATGGCGGGAGCCATCATCGGGGGACTGTTTCTCAAGCGCTTCGTCCCCGACGATATCCGTTGGGCCCATGTTGACGTCTATGCATGGAACGACTCGAACCGCCCCGGGCGGCCCGAAGGAGGCGAAGCGCAGGCAATGCGCGCCATCGCGGCCTGTATCGGGCGCCTGTTCGGCCCTGAACCGGGAGCGGTCGGGTAACGAAAACGAGATGGGTGGGAAACTTTGCAGGTCGCGTGGCTCTGAGCGCGTCAGGCTGCGTTACTTGATCGGGGCGCCCGCTGATCGCTCTCCGGGCCGCTGTCGGGCCGAGGCAGGCGGCGGGTCGGGGGCCATCACGCGCCGGTACGGCGAGAGGATTTAAGGCATGGCACTGCAGAACAACCCGGACCAGCTTGTGGGAATCCTGCGGGATACGGTGGTCGCCCTCGTGCGGCGCGACGGGCCGGATCTCTCGGCACGCCAGCTCGGCGTCTTCCTCACGGTCTATCTGACAGACGGGCCGCACACCGTCCGCGGCCTGGCAGCGGAGCTGAACGTCTCCAAGCCCGCGATCACCCGTGCCCTCGACCGGTTGGGCGAGCTGGACCTGGCCCGCCGCAAGGTGGATCCGATGGACCGCCGCAGCGTCATCGTGCAGCGCACGCTGAAGGGCACCGCCTTCCTGCGCGATCTCCGGCAGATCATGGTCGAAGCCGAAACCCAGACCCGCGATATGCCGCCTGTCGAGGCTGCGAATGCGGAGAGGGAGGCCCGCAGGGCTGGCTGAGGCAGGCTGCGGGAGACCGGCCTCCTGGGCCTGAGCCGATGCGCGCAGACGAGTGGCATCGGGTGGCGGTGGTTCGAGAGACCGAGCCGCGAGCATTGGCAGTCCGTGAAGACGTGCCATCGGCCGGGTGATGGCAGCTCGCCCTGGATGGGGCGGGTTCGACGGGCTTGCAGAAGAATCGGGGCGACGGGTGGTCCCGCGATCCACGGAGGGGCAGCGGGCGGACTGAGGGCGATCATGCCCCCCGTCGAGGCGCGGTCTGGCGCAAGCCGGTCGTGGAGATTCTCCATCCGGAGCCAACCGACTCCTGACCTGGCTCGCGGAACGGCCTGCGGCCACAGGCGGCGGGCGTCTTGTGCCGTCAGCCTTGTGCCGTCAGCGGATGGCGGCGCAAGGATCTCCCGTCAGCGCCTTTCTGCGCGGCCGGCACGCTACAGCCCCAGCAGGTCCAGCGTCCGTGCCACCACTTTCGCCTCATCGAAGCGTGCGAGTGCCCGCGCCCGCCCCGCCATGCCCATGCGCACACGCAGCGCCGGGTCGGCCACGAGGCGCCCGATCGCATCGGCCAGTGGCCCTGCCTGCATGGGCGGCACCAGCAACCCTGTCTCTCCTGGCACCACCTGCTCACGCGGCCCGCGGATATCGGTGGCGACCACCGGCAGCCCGGTGAGCATCGCCTCGATCACGCTCATCGGCAGCCCCTCGAAATGCGAGGGCAGGCAGAAGATATCCGCCGCCGCCAGCAGCCGTGCCACATCCTCGCGGTAGCCGAGGCGCTTCAGGCGCGGGCCCAGCACCGCCGCTGCCCGAGCGAAATCGGGATCGAGATCGGCACCGTGATCGGAGGCCAGCCGCTCTCCCACCACGCAGAGCGTCGCCCCCGGCACGGACTCCATCGCCCGCAGCAGTTCGGGCCAGCCCTTGTGCCGCACCAGGCGGGAGACGCCGATCACCACGCAGTCCTCCGGCCCGATGTCCAGCTCCGCCCGTACTGCCAGGCGTGCCGTGGGATCGGGGTGGAAGAGCGCCGGGTCGCGCCCGTTCAGCACAGCCGTCGCGGCGTGATGGATGCCCAGGCGCCGCGCATCCGCGGCCTCCTCCTCGCTCACGGTCAGGAAGGTGCCGGTCATGCGCCCGCCCAGCCACTCCAGGCCCAGCGACAGGCCCCGCCGCCATAGCGGCCCCGGCTGGTTGAAGAGGAAGCCGTGCCCCGTATAGGCCACGCACCGCACTCCCGCGACCCGTGCCGCCGCCCGTGCCAGCAGGCCGCTGATCGGCATATGCGCGTGCACCAGGTCGAAACGCTCCTCCCGGAACACCCGCAGCAGCACACGGAAGGCGCGCAGCTGCGCGGCCGGGTTCAGGCTGCGCGCCATCGGCACCGGGATGATGCGGAAGCCCTCCGCCCGCGCGACATCCAGCAGCGGGCCCTCGGCGCAGAGGCCCACCACCTCGTGCCCGCGCGCGCGCGCGCCGCGCATCAGCGGCAGCAGGAAGTGCCGCAGCGAGAAGTCGACATTGGTGATCTCGGCGATCTTCACCGCGAGGGCCGCAGGCTCACGCGGGCAACGCGATCTCCGGCGCCTCGCCCGGGGCGGCGGCGTGCACGCGGCTGATCGCCCACTGCACCGTGTCCGTGCCGGGTTCGGCCTGCAGCACGATCTGGCTGCTGCGCCGCGCCTCCGTGCCCAGATAGACGCTCTCCTCCAGCGTCACCCGAGCGCCCTTGGCCCGCATGCGCCAGCCATGGCCGGAAGGCAGGCGCAATAACACCCCCTCGCCATCCTGCAGCAGGCTGGCGACGACGGCGGGATGCAGGTGGAAGCGCAGCACGAAGCCCAGGGGCTTGGCGTCTCCCTCCAGCATCTCCAGCAGATCCTCACCACGCAGGTCGTCGCCGGTTTCCGCGAGGTACAGGCGCCGGCGATGGATGGCGCCGAAGGGCTTGCGCCAGCCGTCGTGGCTCGCCTCCAGCCACTGCGCGCCGCCGGCCTCGTGACGGTCGGCCTCCACCCGTTCCGGCCGGCGGCCCAGGCCGCCCTCCTTCAGCTCGCAACTGTTGGTATCGCCGAGCACCAGGGTGGAATGCGCGGCGGTGGCACGCAGCGCATCGCGCCACTCGGCCTCGGCCGCCGGCGCCGCGCCGCAATTCACGACCAGCCGGTCGCGCCCGACCGACATCTCGAACGAAAGGGTGCCCGCATGGGCGAAGCGATCGGCGCCGCGCGGCAGGCCGGACGCCACGTCGCGCGCGCGCCCCGGCGGCGGCGCGCCGGCATCGGCGATTACCAGCGTGCGTCCGGCCTGCAGGCGGTGGAAACCCGTTTCCTCCAGCAGCATGGGCGCGCGGCCGCGCGCCTGGCCCTGGGTCAGCACCAGATCCACCAGCGCCGCCCCCTCCTCCCGCGTGCCGTTGAACAGGGCGAGCGAGCCATCGCCGTGCCGGAAGAGCCGGAGCGCCTGACCCGCGCGTTCCAGCACCGTCGCCAGGATCGAGGGTGCGTTCACGCCGGCACCGTGCAGCAGGTTGCGGATCTCGATCAGATCCTGCAGCACCAGCAACTGCTGCCCGGGCGAGCGCTCGATATGCCCCCCGTCCGGAAGGAACTGGCGCTCCAGCTCGCCGGGCAGGAAGCGCAGCGCGCGGTTCAGCCAGGCCTCCTCTTCCAGCGCCACGGCCGCGGCGATGGCGCCCTTGAGCGTCACCAGCGCGCCGCGATGCAGCGCCTCCGCGGGCAGCGAGGCGACGACCCCGCGCGCATCCTGCGCCAGGCGGATCAGCAGCCTGCGGCGGAAGCCGTCCTCGGCGGTCGCAGCCAGGAAATCCCAGTGGCCGAGCCAGGCGGAGACGCGTGCGGCGGCGATCTCCGGCGCCTGGGCGAGTTCCTCGGCGGTGCCATGGGCCAGCCAGTCCTCCGTCAGGTCGCGCGCGCGCAGCCGCGCTGCGTCGGTGCCGAGCGCGCGCAGGTCCCTGAGCCAGGCGAAGGCATGCACCGCCGCGCGCCAGACCACCGGCCCCGCCGCTGCGTCCCAGCCCAGACCTGACGCGCCATCGGCGCCGGAGTCCAGCCGGCGGACCGTGCCCGCCACCTCGAACTCGCCGCTCAGCACGCGAGCGCCGCGGGTGGCGTCGCCAGGCCAGAGATCACGGAAGGCGCGCGCCGGCGCATCCGGAACCTTCACCGGCTTGAGGCCGGAAAGCAGACGCCGGGTGTTGCGCAGCAGGTCACGCATCAGGCCGCTCCACCGCGCAGGGCGACGATCGCCTGCGCATAATCGGGGGCGCCGAACACCGCGGTGCCCGCCACCAGCACATCGGCGCCGGCCGCGATGCAGCGCGGCGCGGTCGCCGCCGTGATGCCACCATCCACCTGCAGCGCGATCTCCCGCCCCGAGGCCGCGATCATCCGCCGCAGGGTGGCGATCTTCGGCAGCTGGCTCTCGAGAAAGGACTGCCCACCGAAGCCCGGATTCACGGACATGACGAGGATCAGGTCGCAGAGGTCCAGCACGTGTTCCACCGCCGAGACAGGCGTCGCGGGATTCAGCACCACGCCGGCGCGCTTGCCGAGAGCGCGTATGGTCTGCAGCGTGCGGTGCAGATGCGGCCCGGCCTCCGGATGGACGCTGATCAGATCGGCGCCGGCCTTGGCGAAGGCCTCCAGGTAGGGGTCCGCCGGGGCGATCATCAGGTGCACGTCGAAGGGAAGTCCGCAATGCCGGCGCAGCGCCTGTACCACGACCGGGCCGAAGCTGATGTTCGGCACGAAATGCCCGTCCATGATGTCGAGGTGCAGCCAGTCGGCCCCGGCCGCCTCGACGGTGCGCACCTCCTCGCCCAGGCGCGCGAAATCGGCGGCAAGCAGGGAGGGCGCGATGCGGACATGGGCGTTTGCCATCGCTCCGCTTCTAGCCACCGCCGGGGAGAGGGGGCAAGGCAGGGGCGGAAGCGGTGCGGATCCGGCACGATCGCGGCTTGCGTGGCGGCCGGGCAGGCGGAACCGCCCCGCATTCCCCCTGCCCGGCCGCTTGACCGCCGGCACGGCCTCGCCTAAGCGGGATGATGGTGCTCAGGTGCCCCTCGCGATTTGTCCGGCCAGCTTGCGGCGAGGTCCTTGACGGGTCCCCTTCGGCAGCGTGCAGCGATGCGGAAGGGGAAAAACAAGCGCGCTAAACGGCCGTCGGGGGTCGCCCATCCGCCCCCGCGCCCCGTGAAGGGGCCGGACGCCGTGCCTGTCCTGAAGGTGTCCGTACCATGCCGAAGTCCCCACCACAGCGCCCGCTCCGCCCCGCGACCCTGCTCGCCCGCGGCGGCACCACGCGCTCCAACCATGACGAGACCGCCGAGGCGCTGTTCCTCACCTCGGGCTTCGTCTACGACAGTGCCGCCCAGGCCGAGGCGACCTTCGCCGGCACGGAGCGGCACTACCAGTACTCGCGCTTCGGCAACCCGACCGTGGCGATGCTGGAGCACCGTCTTGCCGCCCTGGAAGGGGCTGAAGCCTGCCGGATGACCGCCACCGGCATGGCGGCCGTGCATGCGGCGCTGCTGTCGCAGCTCAAGGCCGGGGATCGCGTGGTGGCCTCCCGCGCCCTGTTCGGCTCCTGCCATTGGATCGTCTCCACCCTGCTGCCGCGCTACGGCATCGAGAGCGAGTTCGTGGACGGCAGCGACCTCGGGCAATGGCAGCGCGCACTGTCCCGCCCGGCGGCGCTGGTGCTGCTGGAGACACCTTCCAACCCGATGCTGGAGCTGGTCGACCTGCCGGCGGTCGCCGATCTCGCGCACCGGGCAGGCGCGCTGGTGGTGGTGGATAACGTCTTCGCCACGCCGCTGCTGCAGAAGCCGCTCGCCCTTGGCGCCGATGTGGTGGTCTATTCCTGTACCAAGCACATGGACGGGCAGGGCCGCGTGCTGGGCGGCGCCGTGCTGGGCCGCGCGAAATGGGTGGAGGAGGTGCTGCAGCCCTTCATCCGCAACACCGGCCCCTCGCTCAGCCCGTTCAATGCCTGGGTCATTTTGAAGGGGCTGGAGACGCTCGCCCTCCGGCTGGATGCCATGTGCCGCAGCGCCGCGACGATCGCCGACTTCCTGGCCGGCCGGCCGGAGGTCGAGCGCACGCTCTACCCCTTCCGCGCCGACCATCCGCAGCACGCCCTGGCGCGTCGGCTGATGTCCGGCGGCGGCACGCTGGTGACCTTCGCGCTCGCCGGTGGCAAGGAGGCCGCGTTCCGCTTCTGTGACGCGCTGCGGCTGATCGACATCTCCAACAACCTTGGCGACACGAAGAGCCTGGTGACGCACCCGGCGACCACCACCCATATGCGCATCGGCGCGGAGGAGCGGGCGCGGCTCGGCATCACCGACGGCACCATTCGCCTCTCGGTCGGGCTGGAGGATGTGGACGACCTGATCGAGGACCTGGCCGGCGCGCTGGACGCCGCCGGAGACGCTACGCGCCGCGCCGCGGAGTAGCCGCGCTCCCCACAGCCATGGCAGGCTCCGGGGCCAGGAGGAAACGCAGATGAGCTGGGAAAGCTGGACCGCCTTCGTGCTGGCCTCGGTCGTGCTGCTGGCCATTCCCGGGCCCACCATCCTGCTCGTGGTCGGCAAGTCGCTGGGCGCGGGGCGAGGTGGATCCGGCCCGCATGCCCTGTGGCGCGATGCCCTGCCGCTGGTGGTCGGCGTGGCGCTCGGAGACCTCACCGCCATCACGCTGTCGCTCGCCGGACTCGGGGCGGTGCTCGCCGCCTCGGCCACGGCCTTCATCCTGCTGAAATGGGCCGGCGCGACCTATCTGGTCTGGCTCGGCCTGCGGCTGTGGCGCGCACCGGTGGCGGAGGAGGCGGCACCCCCCCTGCCCGCCCGGGCGGCGCTGCGCGACGCCTATGTGGTGACGGCGTTGAACCCCAAGTCCATCGCCTTCTTCGTCGCCTTCGTGCCGCAGTTCCTTGCGCCCGATGCCCCCTTTCTGCCGCAGGCAGCGGTGCTGGTGCCGACCTTCGTCCTGCTCGCCGCGACCAATGCTGCGGTCTATGCGCTGCTGGCCCGGCGGTTGTCCGGCGCCGTGCTGCGCCCCACCGTCCGGCGCGGCTTCAACCGGCTGGGCGGAACCATGCTGATCGGCGCAGGCATCGCCACAGCGGCCATGCGCCGCGCCTGAGGGATCTCGCCAATGCCAAGCACGCGCCCCTATACCGAGACGACGCAGGGCATCCGCGTGACGGTGCGCAGCTTCTACCTGGCCGACCAGTCGCAGCCGGATCGCAGCCACTATGTCTGGGCCTACCGCGTCACCATCACGAACGAGAGCCGGCGGACCGTGCAGCTGCTGAAGCGCACCTGGCTGATCACGGACGGCCAGGGCCGCACCCAGCAGGTGCATGGCGACGGCGTGGTGGGCGAGCAGCCGGTGCTCGAGCCCGGCGACAGCTTCGAGTACACCTCCGGCACGCCGCTCGCGACACCTTCGGGCTTCATGCGCGGCGCCTACCACATGGTGGTGACGGCGACGGGCGAGCCCTTCGACGTGACGATTCCGACGTTCAGCCTGGACAGCCCGCACCAGCCCGGGCTGGTGCACTGATCACCGCCGATCCGCCTCCACGGCGGCCCGGGTGACGCAGAGCAGGGCAAGGAAGACCAGCACCGCGTTGACGGCATGGGACCACTCCCACTGCTGCCGCAGGGCCTCCCATCCCTCCGGCGCCACCGTCCAGTTCGCCGTGGCTTGATTGGCCGGGAAGGTGAACAGGAAGAACAGCGCGAGCGCCGCGGCCATCAGGAGCGCCGCGGCGAACGCCAGGCGCCAGGGGCGTCCCTCGCGGCGCAACGCCAGCGCCAGCACCGCATCCGCCAGCGGCGCCGCGAACCACACGACACCGGCCAGCGCCCAGCCGCGATACAGCCCCTGCGCCACGAAATACTCCGCCTGTGGCAGCGCGATCTTGTTCGGCAGCGCAAGCAGATGGGCGCCCGCAGGCACCAGGGCGAGTGCGGTCATCACCACGGCGAGGGCACGCAGGAAGGGGGTGGCCCGCATGCCGCCCCGAACGCGCGGCGACATGGAGGTTCCCCGACGCACCTGACCGCTCGCGGCCGAATCCCCCATGCCCAGCGTCCTCCCGTGCGGGGCGCGCCTCGCGCTCGCGCTGAACCCGGCCGAGCGATCTTGCCCTACTCCCCGCCGCCGACCTTCCGCTCGTAGTGGCGGTAGTACTTGTCGGTGACGAGATCGGTCTTCACCACCACGCAGACATCGGTGGTGTTGAACTGATCGTCGAGCACCGCGCCGTCGCCGACGAAGCCGCCGAGACGCAGATAGCCCTTGATCAGCGGCGGCAGCTCGTTGAGCACGGTCCGCAGGTCGAGTGCCGCCGGATCCATCCGGTCCATCGGCACGTAGCGATGCGGCAGCGCGCGCGGTCGCAGCGCCGCGGGCGCCAGATGGTTGTTCCAGAGATAGGTGAGTTGCGGCGCAAGCGCGTCGAGATCGGTGCCGGGCAGGCTGGCGCAGCCGAACATCAGGTCGATGCGATGCCTGAACACATAGGCCGCGATGCCACGCCACAGCAGTTGCAGGGTGCCGCGCGTGCGGTAGGCGCTGGCGACACAGGAGCGGCCGAGTTCCAGCACCTCGCCCGGAAAGGCGACGAGCGGGCCGATGTCGTACTCGTCGGCCGAGTAGAACCGGCCGAGCCTCGCCGCCGCCGGCCGGCGGATCAGCCGGTAGGTTCCGACCACCGCATCCGGCCCCTCGCCGATGTCATGGTCCACGACCAGCAGGTGGTCGGCCACCGCGTCGAAGGCATCGCGGTCGCGTCGGGCGGCCCGCATCGCCTCATCCGGCCGCGCGCCCATCTCCTCGTAGAAGACCCGGAAGCGCAGGGCCTGCACCGCGTCCACCTCGTCCTCCGTGGTGGCGATGCGCACGCCGAGATTGCCGGCGCGCAACTCCCCAAAGCCGGGCTGCGTCATCGTCTCCCCGGTCATGCCTCGTCCTGGCCACCGGTTTTGTTGCGGCGACGGCGCGGCTGTTCGGGCGTCGCCCGATCCTCGGGGAAGCGGCGGCCGAAGAGTTCAAGCCGCAGGTCCACCATCTCGAAGCCGAGGCCCGCCGCGATCTCGCGGGCCAGCGCCTCGTGCCGGGGATCGGAGAATTCGATGACCTTGCCCGTGTCCACGTCGATCAGATGGTAGTGGTGCCCGCGGTCGGCAGGGTCGAAGCGTGCACGGCCGCCGCCGAAGTCGCGCCGCTCCAGGATGCCCTTCTCCTCCAGCAGCCGCACCGTCCGGTAGACGGTGGCGATGGAGATGCGGTCGTCGAGCGCGACCGCGCGACGATAGAGCTCCTCCACATCAGGGTGATCGGCGCTCTCGGAGAGCACGCGGGCGATCAGCCGCCGTTGCCCGGTCATCTTGAGCCCGCGCTCGATGCACAGCCTCTCGATGCGGGAGGCGGCGTCACGGTCGGTCGAGGAGCGCGTTTCCATGCGGGTCGGGCTTTGCCCTTGGGGCACACGCCAGGCAAGTCCCTGGCGCGAATGGGGATGCGGGTTCAGGGTTGCCGCGGCAGCCCCGGCCGGCCGACCGCACTCCAGCGGCGGCTGCAGAGCCAGCCGATCATAGCGGGACGGGACGTCCGCCACCATGTCCTGAAAGTGAGGGGCAAATTCGGCTGCCGCACCGGCGGCCAACGCTCCTCAGGCCGTCTTGGCCGCTGCCGAGGCGGAGCCTGCATCCCGCCGCGTCCCGCGCCCGGCACGGGCCCGCGGCTTGGTGCCGAGACCGATCTTCTTGGCGAGGGAGGAACGATGCTTGGCATAATTCGGCGCGACCATGGGATAGTCGGGTCCCAGGCCCCAGCGCTCCCGGTACTGATCCGGAGTCATGTTGTAGGCGGTCTGCAGATGCCGCTTCAGCATCTTCAGCTTCTTTCCGTCCTCCAGGCAGATCAGGTATTCGGGCGTGATCGACTTCTTGATCGGCACGGCCGGCTGCGGTCGCTCAGGCTCTTGCTTCGCCGCCGGAGTTCCGACGGTGGCAAGTGTCCGATAGACCTCCTGGATCAGGTTCGGCAGATCCGCCAATGACACCGGGTTGTTGGATACGTGCGCAGACACGATTTCCGCCGTCAGTCCAAGCAGATCGCCAGGGGGGTTTTCTTCGGCCATGGTAGCTGTCTTCCCGATTCGATTTTGGCATATATACTACCATTGTGCATGAATCTGCAATGCACCCCGCGTATTTGAAGGTGTGACCTCCGTGATGACACTGTCAGCCCAAGAACTGCATGGCGATCGCCATCTCGACATAACGGGCGAGACTTGTCCGATGACCTTCGTCCGCACCCGTCTTGCCCTGGATCGCATGGAATGCGGTCAGACGCTCCTGGTGCGCCTGAAGGGTGAGGAGCCGCGGCGGAACGTCCCCCGCACGGCCGCTGAGCAGGGCCACACGGTGCTGGCGGAGCAGGATCTGCCGGATGGAACCGCGCTGATCCTGCTGCGGAAGGGCTGAGCGCCTCACGACGCGGGCTGTTCGCGGGCGCTGGCGATCCGAGCGGCCACCCTGCTGAGACCGGAGTCGTCGTTCTTCAGACCGGCTGGCATGCCAGGGGCGCATCGATGGGCGGGCTCCCGCTGCCGCCAAGGTCACGCCGCAGCACGAGCGCATCGGCGCCGTCCGCATAGTATCGCGGGCGGCGGCCCACCTCGACGAAACCAAGGCTTCGATAAAGCGCCAGGGCCGCCGCATTCGCCTCCGCCACCTCCAGGAAAAGCGCAGAGGCCCCACGGGCCACCGCCACAGCCATGGCGCCGGTCATCAGCGCGGCACCGAGTCCGCGCCGCCTCGCGGCCGGCACGACCGCGAGCGTCACGATCTCCGCCTCGCCGCCCGCGGCGCGGGCCAGCACGAAGCCTTCGCCGGGCCGCCAGAGAGCGAAGGCGCCGGGCAGGCCGAGCATCATGCCGATCGCATCCGCGCCCCAGGCGGCCTGCGCCGGAAAGCTCGCCGCATGCAAGGCGGCGAGCGCCGGCGCGTCCTCCGGCCCCGCAGCGGGCAGCGCGGCGCTCACGCTCCGGCTGCAGCCGGAGGCCGCACGGCTGGCGGCTCGACATAGAGTGGCCGAACCGAACGGGGCGGCAGCCGGCCTGCGAGGCGCAGGGCCGCGACCCGGGCGACCTCGGCTGCGTCGGGCAGCCTTACATCCGAGAGCAGCGCATCCGCCCCTCGGGCGGCGAGCCGCGCCGTGACCGCTGGCGCCGCATCCCCGGCCACGACGATGGGCAGGTCCGGTAGCGGCAGCGCCTCCTCCATCAGCGACTCGGGGGGCGACAGCGGTGCGCTCGCGCCAAGAGCGAATCGTTCCAGCACCACCCGGCCACGGCGGGTATCGACCACGGCCCAGATGGCGCGGTGAGCCCGCAGCGCCGCCGGCACGGCGGCCGCCAGCGCCTCGCCCGTGGTCACGCCGATCACCGGCACACCGGACGCCAGCGCCAGCCCCTCGGCGAGGGCGAGGGCCGCGCGCAGGCCGGTGAAGCCGCCAGGTCCCACCACGGCCGCCACCGCATCGAGATCCGGCCCCCGCACGCCCGCTTCCGCCAGCACCTCGGCCACCATCGGGGGGAGCGCCGAGGCATGGCCACGCTCGGTGGCCAGCCCCCGATGGGCGCGGATCTCCCCGTCCGCGAGCACCACGGCCGAGCAGCGGGCGAGAGAGGCGTCGAGAGCGAGGATCCACACCGGACGGGCTCCGCGGGGCCGGGCGTCGTCCCCTGCGGCCATCCTAGGCCTCACGCCACCGTGAGACTATGCTACGCCGCACAAGGCCTCGCATCATGGCGACAGTTCCACCATGACCGGCACATGATCGCTGGCTTGGCGCCATCCACGGGCCGGCTTCAACACCATGTGGCGAGCAAGCCGGCCGGCGAGATCCGGACTGACCCAGATATGGTCCAGCCGGCGTCCACGGTCGGACGCCTCCCAATCCCTCGCGCGATAGGACCACCACGTGTACAGCTTCTGGTCCTCCGGCACGAAGTGGCGCACCGCATCGTGCCAGTGGCCGGCATGCTGCCAGGCGGTCAGTGCCTCGACTTCCACCGGCGTGTGGGAAACGACGTCGAGCATCTGCCTGTGGCTCCAGACGTCGTGCTCGAGGGGCGCGATGTTCAGGTCGCCCACCAGCACCGCCCGCTGCAGCGGACCGCGGGCCGCGCACCAGCGCGCCGCCTCGGCGACGAAGTCGAGCTTGTGGGCAAATTTGGGGTTGGCCGCGCGGTCGGGAATGTCACCGCCGGCGGGAACGTAGAAGTTGTGCAGCTCGATCGGACCGCCCGGCGTATCGAGCGCCACCGCGAGATGGCGGCAGTCGCTCTTGCCGCACCAGTCGGGGTCGCCCTCGCGGAGGCTGAAGGGCAGGCGGGAAAGAATGGCGACGCCGTTGTAGCCCTTCATGCCGCGACAGGCGATATGCGTGAAGCCGAGGGCGCGCAGGGCATCCGCCGGGAAGAACTCGTCCGGGCACTTGGTCTCCTGCAGGCAGAGCACGTCGGGCTCCAGCGCAGCGACGAGGTCGGTGACCAGCGACTGGCGCAGCCGGACCGAGTTGATGTTCCAGGTGGCGACGCGCAGCGGACGCAGCGCCGCCGCACGCAAGGACGCCGGTGCCGGCACGGCCTCTCGCATGGCCGCGGCCGGTGCGGTCCCCGCCACGGAGGACGCTGCTGATGCGGACTCCGGCGCGGCTGGCGTCGATGCGGACTTCGGCGTGCCGGTGCGTTTCGTTGGCATGGGCGCTCAGACGATCCGGCAGCGCACCTCGCCCACGCCCTCGACGAAGCCCTCCAGAAGATCGCCCCGCTCGACGGCCGCCACGCCTTCGGGCGTGCCGGTCATGATCAGGTCGCCCGGGGCCAGGCGCACAAGCTGGGAGAGGTTGGAGATCACCTCCGGCACGCTCCAGATCAGCTTCGAGAGGTCGCTCGACTGCCGCAACTGACCGTTCACGCGCAGCTCGATCCTGCCCCTGGCGGGATCGACCTCGGCGGCCGGCACCAGCGCGCCCATCGGCGCTGAATGATCGAAGCCTTTGCCCATGTCCCAGGGACGGCCGGTCTTCTTCGCCTCGTTCTGCAGATCACGGCGGGTCATGTCGAGGCCGGCGCAATAGCCCCAGACATGCTTCAGCGCGTCGCCGACGGCGATGTCCGCCCCGGCCGAACCGATGGCGACCACCAGCTCCATCTCATGGTGCAAGGACTTCGTGGCCGGCGGATAGGGCATGTCCGCGCCGTTCACCACCAGCGCGTCGGCCGGCTTGGTGAAATAGAAGGGCGGCTCGCGGTTCGGGTCGCTCCCCATCTCGATGGCATGCTCGGCGTAGTTGCGGCCGACGCAGAAGATGCGGCGGACCGGGAACATCCGGCTGCTGCCCCGGATGGGCACGGCGGCGATCACCGGTGGGGCGATGACGTAGTCGGACATTCCTCGAATCTCTCCAGCGCTAGGACGGGTCTCGCTCCGACGGATTCGCCGGAACGAATCGCAGATGCTCGCCATGGCAGATGCCCGGCGCTGCGCCTGCGTCGCCAGTCGCAGCGGACATCGGTCCGGCCCCGGCACCACGGATAGCAGCGGCACTTACCGTCCGGAAGCCCGGCTCTCCACAACCTTCGGCTTCAGAAGCAACTTGAGGATTGACCTCACGGTTGCGTGGGGCGAAAAAAAGCGCCCGGACAGGGGGGTGTCCGGGCGCCGTTGTTGTAATTTTCCGATCGGAAAGGTCGGGCGAGCCGGCAGGGGAAACCGGTCCGTCCACCGGTCTTGCAACCGGTGGCCGCAATCTAGCGACTTGTGCTGCCCGATGCAAAAGGGGATTGCGCGATGCAGCCATGCAACATGGCAGGGACAGCCAGTTTCGCGCAACCGTGATCACTGCGGCCGCTATTCTGCCGCGATCCTTCGATTCCGCAGATCCGCCCAGGCCCAGCATGCCTGCCCGAAGGCCTCGAACAGCGCGCGGCTGACCGGATCCCGCTCCCAATCGTATTCCGGATGCCATTGCACGCCCATCGCGAAGCCGGGCGCGTCCTTCACCCGCACCGCCTCGATCGTTCCGTCAGGCGCCCAACCCTCGGCGATAAGCCGCGGGGCGAGCCGTGCGATACCCTGGTTGTGCAGGGAGTTCACCGGCAGATCCAGCGCGCCGGCGAGACGCGCGATGGGGCTTTCCGGCGCCAGCCGCACCATATGCGCCTTGCCGGTGCGCACATGTGGCAGCCTCTGGTCCGCCGGGGTGGAATGATCGATGCGGCCTGGAAGATCCTGGATCCGCTGGTCGAGGCTGCCGCCCAGCGCCACGTTCAGTTCCTGAAAGCCACGACAGATGGCCAGCAGCGGCAGTCCGGCAGCAATCGCTGCCCGGATCAGCGGCAGGGTGGTCGCATCCCGGGCATGATCCTCGGGCGTGCCCTCGGCATGTGGGGGCCCGTCATAATGTTCCGGACAGACATTGGAGCGGCTGCCGGTGAGGATGAGGCCATCGAGCCGCGGCAGGATCTCCGGCGCCAGCGCCTCGCCCGCCGCCGGCAGCAGCACCGGAATCCCACCGACCGGGCCAAGCACCACCTGCACATAGCTGTCGGATGCGGCGTGGTTCGGCGTGTTGAACACACCGAAGACCTTGATGCAGCAGGAGATGCCAATGAGGGGTTTCATGCAGGTATCAAAATCGCCTGGCACCGTGGCGGGATCAAGACGAGTCCGTGCAAATTCCGCGCCGCATTCCGAATGCCGGCTATCCGCCCGGCGCAGACCTACTGGATGCCAAGCTCCTCGCGGAACCGCGGATCATTGAATTCGAACAGCAGATCGGGATAGCGGCCGCCATATTCCGGCTGGAACAGGCGGACCCGTGTCTCCTGGCCCTGGGCGTCGCGGACCGCCCATTGCTTCAACTCGACCGGATTCTCGCTGAACACCAAACTCAGCTGCCCTTCCGCCGCAGCACCGGTCCGATGGAGAGTGATGCGGAACAGCCCCCCGCCGCGCTCGACCCGGCTGACCGTGATGTCTCCGGCCAGACGGAGGTTGTTGCGCAGCAGCAGCCCAAGCGGCGTGGCGGAAACGGGAATGGTGGTCGGCTGCCGCAATGCCTTGTCGAAATAGAAGAAGCCGCCGTGGCTGGCCACCAGCAGCAGCGGTTCCGTATCGTATTCAAAGCGCATGCGGCCGGGACGGACGATCCAGGCAGTGCCTTCCGCGGTGGCACCGTTCGGCGCGATCTGCAGGAAGCGCGCCTTCACGCTGGTCAGACGGTTGAGCCAGGCCTCGGCGCGCGCGATGTCGGCCCGGTCGCGCTCGGACAGCGCCGTCTGGGCCGGGGCGGAATGCGGTGCGAGGCAGGGTAGGGCCAGCAGCGGCAGAGCGAGCAGGAAACGTCGGTGCATGCCGCACCATGTGGCGCACCGGTGGCCCGTGGGGAAGGGCCGGGGCCGCGGGGTTGGCGGCCCTTGCTCTCTTGCTCAGCGGCTGGGCGGACCGCCGCCGCTGTTCGGCATGCCCGGCATCTGCATGCTGCGATACCCCGCCGGCACACGGAACCGGGCCGGGTCCTGCGGGCCGAAGGCAACCTCGGTTGCGGTCATCGAGCCGCGATGCCCGCCCGAGGACGCCTGCGAGCGCAGCATGATACCTTCAGCCGTCACGCAGGCCTCACCCCGGTGCTCGCCGTCCTCGTAGCGCCAGACGGTGCAGCGATGGCCCAGGACGGTCTCCGTGCCGCCGCGGGTGAAGCGGGCGGTCGGGCTCGGCTGGGCCGGGTTGGCGCCGGAGGGGTCGCGCGGCAGTTCCATGACCATGCGCTGGGCCTCCATCACCATCACCACCTGGCCACTGCGCATGTCGGTCAGCGACCAGCCCGCACCGCCCGGCAGGTCCATGCGCATCTTCTTCTCGGCGTTCAGCCAGGAAAGGCGCATCTCGCCGGAATTCGGGCCGCCGCCCTCGGCGCGGTAGGTGACACTGACATCGCGCGTGGGGGTCAGCGGTGGCCGGTCCTGCGCCGCTGCGGGCAGGGCGAGGGTCGAGGCAATGGCGGCCATCATGATGGCGACACGGCGCATGCGGCGTGACTCCCCAGCGTATCCTGTCCACGATCCGCCGCGGGGCGGCGGTGGTCAAGCAGCGGAGCGCGCTCCGAGGCGTGGCCGGCGCGGAGCAAATCGCTCCACGCCAGCCGCTCACATCATCCGGCAACCGCTTCTCAGCCGCGCTTGAAGCCCTCGATCTCCTCCTCGGCCCAGGCGAGCACCCGGTCCATCGGCTCCTTGCTCTGCACCATGCGGGCGATCATCTTCGCCTGGATGCCCTGCTGATAGGTCTGCACCGCAATCTCCGGTGGCGCCGGTGCATAGGCGATGCTCGGCGTCGCCTTGTGGTGCGGCTTGACCGGGTAGTTGAACACCGTCCCGCGCGGCGGACCCACCGTGGACCAGGTATCGAGATCGGTCAGTGTGGCGAAGGGCGGGATGTCGTAGCCGACCGATGCCTCGACCATCTTCGCCACCTGCTCGCGCTGCGACAGGTGCTCCAGCAACGCCTTCGCCGCGGGCTTGTTCTGCGCGAAGTTCCAGATGCCCCAGAAGAAGGGAAGGAACGGCACATAGTGGCCCGCCGGGCCGGTCGGGCTCGGGAAGTGCCAGACCTGTGCAGCGACGTCCGGCGCATCGCGCTTGGCCACCGCCCAGGCGGAGGGCGGGTTGAAGATCAGCGCCGATTTGCCCGAGATCAGCGCGCGGTTGTTGGTGGCGTCATCCGCCGCGAACATCTCCTGCGGAATGTGCTGGAACAGCCGCGCCGCATAGTCCAGCACCTGGCGCAG
>Ga0180217_1001447_pt1 | contig 26017 bp, 31 predicted proteins | sample eDN3rd37CBELigOP_FD_128521 | JGI IMG/M metagenome (GOLD analysis project Ga0180217, IMG submission 128521) | Enriched Organic Plus compost microbial communities from Emeryville, California, USA - eDNA 3rd pass 37_C BE-Lig OP (version 2) (version 2) ... | reverse complement strand
CGGCTATTCGGTGGGCAATCCGACCCTCAACCGCTTCTTCTCCCTGCACTACCTGCTGCCCTTCATGATCGCGGGCGTCGTCGCCCTGCACATCTGGGCGCTGCACGTGCCGGGCCAGAACAACCCGACCGGCATTCCGATCAAGTCGGGCAAGGACGCGGTTCCGTTCACGCCCTACGCCACGATCAAGGACATCTTCGCCGTCGTGGTGTTCATGCTCTTCTTCGCCTACTGGGTGTTCTACATGCCGAACTACCTCGGCCATGCGGACAACTACATCCCGGCGAACCCGGCCGTGACGCCCGCGCACATCGTGCCCGAATGGTACTTCCTGCCCTTCTACGCGATCCTGCGCGCCATCCCCGACAAGCTCGGCGGCGTCATCGCCATGGTCTCGGCCATCGTGATCTGGTGCTTCATGCCCTGGCTCGACACCTCCAAGGTGCGCTCCACGGCCTATCGCCCGCTCTACAAGCAGTTCTTCTGGCTGTTCGTGGTGGTCTGCTTCCTGCTCGGCTGGCTCGGCTCGCGCCCGGCTGAGGGCTGGTACGTGATCGCCTCCCAGATCTGCACGGCGTACTACTTCGCGCACTTCCTCATCGTCCTGCCGGTGCTCGGCTTCGTCGAGCGTCCGCTGCCGCTGCCCAATTCGATCCTCGAATCCGTCATGGGCGTGCAGAAGGGCGGAGCCGGGGTGCCGGCCGGCGCCAATGCCGAGCCTCATTCCAAGGGCTGATGCGAGAGTAGGGGAAAGATAAAATGATGAAGCGTACTCTTCTCATCGCAGCCGCAGTCCTCGGCTTCTCGGGCACCGCCTTCGCCGCCGGCGAGACCCCGGTCCCGCCGCAGCAGAAATGGAGCTTCCAGGGTCCGTTCGGCACCTTCGACCGGGCTCAGCTCCAGCGTGGCTTCAAGGTCTATCGCGAGGTCTGCGCCTCCTGCCACGGCCTGAGCTTCGTGGCCTTCCGCAACCTCGCGGAAGAGGGCGGTCCCGAATTCTCCGAAGCGCAGGTGAAAGCGCTCGCGGCGGAATACCAGATCACCGACGGCCCGAACGAGGCCGGCGACATGTTCCAGCGGCCCGGCCGCCCGGCCGACCACTTCCCGGCTCCGTTCCCGAACGAGAACGCCGCCGCGGCGGCCAATGGCGGCAAGGCTCCGCCGGACCTGTCCCTGATGCCGAAGGCCCGCACCTATGAGCGCGGCTTCCCTTGGTTCATCACCGACGTGTTCCGCCAGTATTCGGAGAACGGCGCCGACTACGTGGTGGCCCTGCTCACCGGCTACGAGGAGCCCCCGGCCGACTTCCAGGTTCCGGAAGGCGGTCACTACAACCACTACTATCCGGGCCACGTGATCGCGATGCCGCAGCCGCTGAGCGACGGCCAGGTGGAATATCCGAAGAACGAGGCCGGCCAGCCGCAGGCCCCGGAAACCGTCGAGCAATACGCCAAGGACGTGACGGCCTTCCTCACCTGGACGGCGGAGCCGCACCTCGAGGCCCGCAAGCGCCTCGGCTTCCAGGTCATGCTGTTCCTGCTGGTGCTCTCGGGCCTGCTCTACTTCACCAAGAAGAAGGTGTGGGCCAATGTGGGCGGCGAGGTCGAAGGCCACGCCACGCCTCCGATGACGCACAATCCGTAACATCCGAAAGGCCCCGGTTTTCCGGGGCCTTTTTCTTGATGCCTTCTCCGCTCCACAAGCCCGAACGACGCGATCGTGTCGCCGAACGGGGCGCCGCTGATCCTCGTCGGATTGGGCGGGTTCGTTGCCTTCCTGCGCGGCGTGTGGTCCTGAGCCTCAAGCCTGCCGGTCTGGTGCAGGGACCCATTTCCGTCAGGGTGACTCGCGGCGACAATGGCCTTAAAGCCCATTGTCATGCTGCAGACCATCGCCGACCCAATCTGGGGCCAGCCGTGCCTCGCCTATCACGTCCAGCCGGATCTCTCCCTTGAGACCCGAATGGCCCTCGGAGAGCTTCAGAACGCGATCGCCGGGCGCTGGCCGGTACCGCTTCATTTCGCGCCGCCTGACGCCCTCCATGTCACGCTCTACGCGCTGATCGGCGTCAAGGACCGCTTCGACAAGGAGGGCTACTGGAGCCGGATCGCCGAACCCTGCCGCGACCTGATGACGAGCCACTGCGCGGGCCATGGCCCCCTGAGCCTGCAGTTTTCGCAGCTGAAGGTGACGGATGCGGCGATCATCGCGGTGGCCACCGACGAGACTGGCCTGATCGCCCGGCTGCGTGAGGCGATCGCGGAACTCATCCCGCCGCCGCCGGGTCTCGAGCCCATGCGCTACAACCTCATCCATTCCACGCTCGCACGCCATCGCACCTCGGACGCGGTGCCGGAGGAAGCCGTGAAGGCCGTGGAGTCGATCCCGGTCGCCGTCACCGCGCCGGTGGACCGCCTCAGGATCATCCGGGAGACCCTCTTCCCCTGCCAGGCGATGGACGAGATCTTCTCGTTTCCCCTGAAGTAGAGCGCAGGATTCTTCCCAGGGAAGTTCAACGCCTCCGCATCATGGCCGGGCCCGTCCCGGCCATCCCGATTGAGAAAAGCTCCGCGTCTCGAACAATCGGGATCATCGGCATGAGGCCGGCGAGGGTCTGGGCGCTGGCTGCTCGCGGCAGTTTTGGTTCGCGCCAACAGCCGTTATGGTCAGCCGCGCGACTCAACACCACAAGGCAATCAGCATGACGAAGGCGGTTCTGGGCATCATTGGCGGGTCGGGGGTCTATGACCTGCCAGGGATCGAGGACGTGCGCGAGGTGCGCATCGCGTCACCCTGGGGCGAGCCTTCCGACGTGCTGCGCATGGGCCGCATCGGCGAAACGGACGTGGCCTTTCTGCCCCGTCACGGCCGCGGCCACCGCCTCTCACCCTCGGATATCAATTACCGCGCCAATATCGACGTCCTGAAGCGAGCGGGCGTCACCGACCTGATCTCCGTCTCCGCCTGCGGCTCCTTCAGGGACGAATATTATCCGGGCTTCTTCCTGCTCGTGGACCAGTATGTGGACCGCACCCACAGGCGCGAGAACTCCTTCTTCGGCGCAGGCTGCGTGGCCCATGTGCCCATGGCTCATCCGGTCGGCCCGCTGCTGCAGCAGCGCATCGCGGATGCCGCGGTGGCCGAGAAGCTCGCGTTCCGGATCGGCGGCACGCTCGTGTGCATCGAAGGGCCGCAATTCTCCACTTACGCCGAATCCCTGACCTACAAGAAGCTCGGCTACGACGTGATCGGCATGACGGCGATGCCCGAGGCCAAGCTCGCCCGCGAGGCCGAGATCACCTATGCCACCATCGCCATGGTGACCGACTACGATTGTTGGCATCCCGAGCATGACAGCGTCGACGTGGCGTCCGTGGTGGCCGTCGCCCAGCAGAACGCCGCGAAGGTCGCGCGCCTCATCGCCCGCGTCGCGCGCGATTTTCCCGCCGAGCACGAGCTGTGCCCGGTGCGGTCGGACCGCGCGCTCGACGGCGCCATCATGACGGCGCCCTCCGCCCGCGATCCCGAGCTTCTGAAAAAGCTCGATGCCGTCGCAGGGCGCGTGCTAAACCGCGTGTGAGACAGATTTCAGGCGAGGGACCTCGTCCAGACCGACGACACTCGCATTCACGGCAGGTAAATCCATGGACCAGCGCCTCATCACCGATCTGAAAGCAACGATCCGCTCGATCCCGGATTATCCGAAGCCCGGCATCGTGTTTCGCGACATCACGACCCTTCTCGGCGATGCGCGAGCCTTCCGCCGCGCCGTGGACGAACTGGTTCATCCCTTCGCGGGCGGTCGCGTCGACAAGGTGGCCGGCATCGAGGCGCGCGGTTTCATCCTCGGCGGCGCGGTGGCACACCAGCTGTCCTCCGGCTTCGTGCCGATCCGCAAGAAGGGCAAGCTCCCGCATGAAACCGTTCGCATCGCCTATTCGCTGGAATACGGCGTGGACGAGATGGAGATCCACACGGATGCCATCGGCCAGGACGAACGCGTGATCCTGGTGGACGATCTCATCGCCACGGGTGGCACGGCGGTGGCTGCGACCCAGCTGCTGCGCCAGATGGGCGCGAAGATCGTGGCCGCCTGCTTCATCATCGACCTGCCCGATCTCGGCGGCGCGCAGAAGCTGCGCGACCTCGGCGTCGAGGTGCGCAGCCTTGTGGGTTTCGAGGGACATTGAGCTTCACGATCTCTCCCTCATCCTGAGGGTCTGGCCGGACATGCGCCGTCAGGTTCTCCCACGTCATCACCGGCCTCGTGCCGGTGATCCCGATGGATTGAGGCGCGGCGCCTTTTTCATCGCGCTGGCCGGGACAAGCCCGGCCATGACGGGAAGCGGCGCGACTGATCGGCCAGTCTCTCGGGAGAGGCTGGGAGATTGTGGAAGGTGCGCTGAAGGGCCTGTGATGGACACGGATCGCATTTTCGGAGCGCTGGACTTTCTGCGCGAGGCGGAGCGGCTGAAAAGCACCCTGCGCAGCGGTTACACATCCAGCGGCCGGCCCGAGAGCACCGCCGAGCATAGCTGGCGGCTGTGCCTCATGGCCCTCGTCTTCGCGGATGCGTTCGACGGCATCGATGTGCTGCGCCTCATCAAGCTCTGCATTGTCCATGACCTGGGCGAAGCGCTGAGCGGGGACATCCCGGCAGTGATGCAGAAAGAGGGCAGCAACAAATCCGATCAGGAGAGGGCGGATCTGCAGGTGCTCACGCGCGCTCTTCATCCTGACAAGCGCGCCGAGATTCTGGGACTCTGGGAAGAATACGAAGCAGCCACGACGCCCGAGGCGATTCTCGCCAAGGGGCTCGACAAGCTGGAGACCATTCTGCAGCACGTGCAGGGCCGGAACCCCGACGATTTCGACTACGCGTTCAATCTCGGCTATGGCCGCAAGCAGACCGCCGCGCATCCGCTGCTCGCGCAGATCCGGGCCATCCTCGACGAGGAAACACGAGCGCGGGCGGAGGCGTCGAAGAAAGCGCCGTGAAAGGGGCGACGAGCCTCAACGGCGCCGCTCCCAGAACACCATGCCCTCGAAGGAGAAGACCTCCTCGCCGTGCTGGTTCGTGGCGCTGTTGTGGTGGGACACGAGCCCCCAGCCGGGGCGCGAGTTCGAGACACGCTTGCCCGAAACCGTGGACCGATAGGTGATGGTGTCGCCGGCATAGACGGGCTTGAGCCATTTCAGATCCGTGAAGCCCGGGGAAGGGCCGAGCTTTGCGGGCCGCGCGCCGTGGGACAGGGCATTTCCGCGGATGCGGTCGCGATGACCCACCATCATCTTCATCCATATGCTCGCCGTGTGCCAGCCGGAGGCGCAGAGCCCGCCGAACAGGCTGTCCTTGGCGGCAACCTCGTCCACATGGAAGCGCTGCGGATCGAACTGCTTTGCGAAGCCGATGATGTCGTCGCGCTCGAAGGTGTAGGAGCCCAGGACTTCCGTCTCGCCGATGACGAGATCCTCGAGATACGGATTGGAGGAGATGTGCGGCAATTCGCGCGCCGGCGTGTGGTCCGGCATGGCGGAGGCGGCGGCCGCGAGCGCGCTCGGGCCGGATCCCTTCACGGGCTCCGCATCCCGGCGGCCGAACATGATCCAGTTCTTCTGCGTGAAGACTGTTTCATCCGCCTGGTTCAGCATCTCGAACAGGAAGCGCACGAGACCGATGGACGGACGGCTTTTCGAGGCGCGGCTCTCCAGGATCGTCATGCGCGAGCGCAGCGTATCGCCGGGCCTGACGGGCTTGAGCCACTTCACCTCCTCGATGCCCGGCGAACCCATGGAGGTGGAGTCGAGGATCAGGCCGTCGGCCAGGAGGCGCATGTTGATCGAGCAGGTATGCCAGCCCGACGCGATCAGCGTGCCGATGAAGCTGTCCTTGGCGGCGACCTCGTCCACATGGAAAGGCTGCGCATCGTATTCCCGCGCATAGGCGAGCAGCTCTTCCTTCGTGACGGTGTAGGGGCCGAGCATGTGCGTCGTGCCGGGGATGAGGTCTTCGAAAGCGTAACGGGGCATGGCCTGGTCTGATGCTGTTCTGGGAGCGCGTCGCGCGGAAGTGGGCGGTCAGGGGCTGAACTGTCCGGCTGCGTTGTGCGCCAGGCGGATCGGTTCGGGCAAGCGATACTTTGGTGAGCATCGCAGCACGAGCTCCGCGGCGCTGGGAATATCGGCCAGGTGCCCGGGCGAGATGAACATCGGGTTCTTGGCCGTGCGGGTGCGCAGGGCGACCCCGATGGTTTCCTTCCGGTCGATCAGCGGGGCCGCCGAGCCTTTCTCCTCGCCGAGATCCTTGTAGCGGCCGCAGAGCAGGGTCTTGCCGCAGCCGACGGTCGGACGCTGCAGCCACAGGCCCATATGGCTCGCGATCCCGATGCGGCGGGGATGGGCGATGCCCATGCCGTCGAACAGGAACACATCGGGCTCCGCCTGCAGCTTCTCGAACGCCTCCTCCAGCACCGGACCCTCGCGGAAGCTCAGCAGGCCGGGCACGTAGGGAAACGGGGTCGGGCGCCGCGCCAGCACCGTCTCGACGGGCTGGAAATCCGGGTAGGTAACGACCACGATCGCCGCCTGCGACTGCTCGTTCTTCACGCTCACATCCACCCCGGCCACGAGCGTGATGGCGTCGAGATCAAGGGGACGGTCGGACACGATTTCCCGTCGCAGCTCCTGCTGGAGCGCGATCGCGTCAGAAGGGGACAGATTCCAGGAGTGGCGGCGTGTCAGATGCATGAGAACCCAAGGACAGAGACCTTGAAAGGCTCAACGCTCAAGGTGGGTGAACGATCCGGGAGCCTGAGCCATTCAAACGGGATCCAATGGCCAAGCCCGTGGCCAAGGCATGGGCATATAAGGACAATCCCTTAGCATAGCATCTGAATTTCCGCTGCTCTCGTGCGGATGTATTCCCATCGCGACCTGAAAAGACATCTGCACCTGAGTTGCGAGGATATCATGAACATCGTGACCACGAAGCGCGCCGGAGCTGCTCTTGCAGCCCTCGGAGCCGCAATCTGGGCGCTTCCGGCGGAAGCGCATGTGAAGTGGTTTGCCCCCTACATCGTCGACGCTGCGCCGCAGCCGATCAGCGCCACGCTGACCAATGTCTGGTTCTGGACCGGGATCGGCCTCGTGCTCGCCTTCTTCCTGGCGGCGCTCACGGTTGAGCGCACCTTCATCGGCCGAGGCATCCTGTCGGGCCTGGATCGTGTCAGCACCCCGCTCTGGAGCCGTTCGGACGACTTCATGCGCGCCGCCATCGGCGGCTTCTTTGTCGCGATCTTCGCAGTCGGCGGCATCTATCTCACGCCGGATCTGAAGACCGGGTCGGAGCTCATCTCCTGGGCGCAGCTTCTGATCGCGGCCTGCGTGTTCTCGCGCCGGACCATGCCGATCGCGGCTGCCGGCATCATCGCCCTGTGGGTGGTGGCGCTGCGCGAGTACGACCTGTTCCACCTGCTCGACTATCTGGCGCTCGGCGTCGGCGTCGCGGCCTATCTCGTGATGGCCTCGACCGATAATCCCAAGTGGCATGCGCGCCGCTTCATGGCCCTGCGCTGGGGCATCGCGATCGCGCTGATGTGGTCGAGCCTGGAGAAGTTCGCCTATCCGGAATGGTTCTATCCGCTCGTCGAGGAAAAGCCCTTCCTGACCTTCGGCATGCCGCGCGACGTGTTCATTCCCATGGCCGGCGTGGCTGAGTTCACCCTCGGCTTCGGCCTTCTCTGGACCCCGCTGGTGCGTCGTCTCTCGGCTGCGGCGCTGCTGCTGATCTTCTTCACGGCAGTCTATCCCTTCGGCCGCGTCGATCTCGTCGGTCACGCGCTGATCATGGCGGCTCTCTTCCTGGTCGCCGCCGATCCGTGCCGCGAGGCCAAGGCGATCGCGGTGAAGGTTCCGACCACGCTGCCGCGCTTCGGCAACCTGGCTTCGGTCCCCGCCGGTCTGACCGTCGCTCTGGTGGTGTTCGCGATGGGCTACTGGGGGCTGCACGGCGCCTTCTACGGAGCGGAAGGAAACGTCCAGCCCACCGAGATGAGCACGCACACTCACAACGTGGAGCATCCCCATGGGCCGCAGACGGCTCAGACCGCTCCGCACAGCCATCACTGAACAGCCTCAAGCCGGGCCGTCACGAGCGGCCCGGCTTGATCCTTGGCAAAGACATTTGACCGGGATGGAAGCATCTGCTTTCCATCCCGTTCTGCGAAGAGGAGAGGTTTCTTTGCCCCAGCACACCCCGACAGGCCGCAGCATTCCCCTCATCACGCCCGCTCAGGGCGTGACGGAGGAGATGATCCGCGAACTCGTCGTCACGTTCTATGATCGCGTGCTGAAGGACCCCGATCTCGGCCCGATCTTTCACAAGGCGTTGTCGGGCCGATGGAGCGAGCATCTCGCGATCATGGTGGATTTCTGGTCCTCGATCGCCCTGAGGACGGCGCGCTACAGCGGCAAGCCGCAGGCGGCGCATTTCGGGCTCGATCTCACGCCGGAGCTGTTCACGCGCTGGCTCACCCTTTTCGAGACGACGGCGCGCGAGCTCATGGAACCCGACGTGGCGGAGTTCTTCGTCGTCCGCGCGCAGCGCATCGCGGAGAGCCTGCAGATCGGACTCGGCATCGGGCCCAAAGCCCTGCGCCTGCCTTAACGCTCCCACCACTCCAGGTCGTCGGCGGTGCCCTTCGGCAGGAGAGATGAGATCGCGATCATCAGAAGGCCGCAGGCGACGAGCATGGCCACGAAGAACTCAGCCGTGCCGAGCCCCGGCGACATCAGTGTTGCAATGGCGTTCTCGAACATATCGCGCATGGGTCAGCCTCCATTGCCGACCATTGAAGCAAAACGGTCCTGAACGTCCGAAGAAGACGACGTTCAGGTTTCCGACAGGTTGATGAAGAGCTTCTGAGAGAAGCGGATGTGGGCCTCACCCCGAGGTGAGTTGTCAGATCCGTCAGGCAGGGCCCGGTGCGGCCCCTGCATTCCGGCTCATCCCGAGAAGCATGCGGCGCAGGCCCTCGGGAAGAGATATGAACTGGCGTCAGGTGTTGAAGCGGAAATGCATCACGTCGCCGTCCTGGACGACGTATTCCTTGCCTTCAAGGCGCAGCTTGCCGGCATCGCGCGCGCCGGCTTCGCCCTTGAGCGACACGTAATCGGCAAAGGCGATGGTCTCGGCGCGGATGAAGCCCTTCTCGAAATCCGTATGGATCACGCCCGCGGCGCCGGGAGCCTTGGTGCCCCTGGTGATCGTCCAGGCGCGGGCCTCCTTGGGGCCGACGGTGAAATACGTGATGAGGCCGAGAAGGTCATAGCCCGCGCGGATCACGCGGTTAAGGCCAGGCTCCTCGAGGCCCACCGCCTCGAGATATTCCGTCTGCTCCTCGGGCGGAAGGACGGCGATCTCGCTTTCGATCTTGGCGGACACCACGACGGCCTTTGCGCCTTCCTCCTTCGCGCGCTCGAAGACGCGGGCGGAGAATTCATTGCCCTTGTCGGCGGAAGCCTCCTCCACGTTGCACACGTAGAGAACGGGCTTGGAGGAGAGCAGGCCCAGCATCTGGAACAGGCGCTCCTCCTCGGCCTTGCGCTCCACCATGCGGGCGGGCTTGCCGTCGCGCAGCAGGGGCAGGGTGCGGTTGACGAGGTCGAGCGTTTCCTTCGCTTCCTTGTCGTTGCCCTTGGCCTTCTTCTCGAGCGCGGTGACGCGCTTCTCGAGGCTGTCGAGGTCGGCGAGCATCAGCTCGGTCTCGATGGTCTCGATATCGGCGATGGGATCGATCTTGCCCTCGACATGGGTGATGTCCGTGTCCTCGAAGCAGCGCACCACGTGAGCGATGGCGTCCACTTCGCGGATATTGGCAAGGAACTGGTTGCCGAGTCCTTCGCCCCTGGACGCGCCGCGCACGAGGCCTGCGATGTCCACGAAGGTGAGGCGCGTCGGGATGATCTGGCCGGAGCCGGCGATCGCGGCGAGCTGCTCGAGCCGGTCGTCCGGCACTGCCACGTCGCCCACGTTGGGCTCGATGGTGCAGAACGGATAGTTCGCAGCCTGCGCCGCAGCGGTCTGCGTCAGCGCGTTGAAGAGGGTGGACTTGCCCACGTTCGGCAGGCCGACGATGCCCATCTTGAAGCCCATGGCCTCACTCCTTGTTCATGGCCGGCAGGACCGGCCGCGTTCTTATTTCTCGGCGGCCCGTTCGCCGGGCCGTTTGACATCCGTCCAGCCTCTCGCCTCCATGGCGAGGTGGACCTTGTTCTGGAAGCTGCCGTCCTCACCCTTGGCGAGGAGGGCGGCATTCTCCGCGATGATGCGGCACAGGTCCTCGACCCAGGGCTCCTCGCTCTTGGCGAAGTCACCGAGCACGTGGCTCTGCACGAGGGCCTTGTGGCCGGGATGGCCGATGCCGATCCGCACGCGGCGATAATCGTTGCCGCAATGGGCCGAGATCGAGCGCAGCCCGTTATGGCCCGCATTGCCGCCGCCGATCTTCACGCGCAGCTTGGCGGGCGGAAGGTCCAGCTCGTCGTAGAAGACCGTGACGTCGCGCAGCGGGATCTTGAAGAAGTTCTGCGCTTCGCCGACCGACTGCCCCGACAGGTTCATGAAGGTCTGCGGCTTCAGGAGCAGCACCTTCTCGCCGCCGATCACCGCATCCGCCGCCTCGCCGTGAAAGCGCTTGCGCCAGGGACCCGCGTTGTGCACGCGCGCAATCTCGTCCACGGCCATGAAACCGATGTTGTGACGGTTCCTGGCATAGCGGGATCCGGGATTACCAAGGCCGACGAAAAGGCGCATCGCAAGGTATTCTCATAGTGAAACGCTCCGGCCTTGCGGTCGGAGCGTTGAAAGCCGATCGATGGGCTTAAAACGCCCGATCAGGCCGATCAGGCAGCAGGCGTGCCCTCGGCAGCAGCCGGAACCTCGGCAGCCTCTTCCTTCACGCCCGTCGGAGCCACGACGGTGACGAGGGTGAGGTTTTCCGTGGAGGTCGCCTTGGCGCCGTTCGGCAGCTTGACGTCCGCGAGGTGGACCGAGGAGCCGATCTCAAGACCCTCGACCGAAGCCTCGATGTAGTCCGGGATCGCGTCGGGCGAAACGGCGAGCTCGACGGAGTGCTCGACGACCTGGATCGTGCCGCCGCGCTTCACGCCGGGGCTCTTCTCCTGGCCGACGACGTGCACCGGCACCACGACCTTGACCGTCTGGCCTTCGGAGACGCGCAGGAAGTCGACGTGAAGGGGGAAGTCCTTCACCGGGTCGAGCTGGTAGTCGCGCGGAATGGCGCGGGTCTTCTTGCCGTCCACGTCGATCTCGAAGATCGTGGTCAGGAAGTGGCCAGCGAAGATCAGCTGCTTCGTCTGGTTGAAGTCGAGAGAGATCGCCTGGGCCGGCTCACCGGCGCCGTAGATGACGGCAGGAACTTGGCCTTGGCGACGAACGGCCCGGGCGGCCCCCTTGCCGGCCCGGTCGCGCGCCACGGCCTTGATTTGCTTTACTTCGCTCATGGTCGTGGTCCTTTGAATCGAGTTGAAAAACCGATGGCCGCCTTAAGGCGGCCATGAGGTCGGCGCCCGTGCCTCCAAGGGTGTCGAGCGGGCGCGAGGCGGCTTATAGGGGATAAAGCCTTCAAGCGCAAGAAAGACGGCACTCTCCGCGATCACTTCGTGGTCATTTGAACGGACGCGTTCCCGTGATCGTCAGCGCAAGTTTCCTGAGAAGATCGGCCAGATCGCTTTTCTCCTCATTCGTGAGGCCGGCAAGCATCTCCGCTTCGAGGGCCATATCCTCCTGAAAGGCGGCTTTCGCGCGACGGATGCCCTCATCGGTGAGTTCCACGGGGAGGCTCCGGCCGTCGCCCTCGGCCGCGGCCCGTCGGATCAGGCCGGCTTTCGCGAGCCGGTTCAGCCGGTCGGTGAGCCCTCCCGACGAGATCATCAGAGAACGGAAAAGCTCCGTCGGCCGGAGCCGGTAGGGCGCGCCGGCACGCAGCAGCGTGAACAGCACGTCCGCCTCGCCGCTGTCCAGTCCATGAGCCTTGAAGATCTCCTCGATCGGCGGCCGCGCCATCAGGGTGATCCAGCGCGCGCGGCCGAGGATCGCCATGCCGTTCGTGTCCACATGCGGCAGCTCCGCCGCCCATTGGGCGCGACGCTCATCGATTCCGTCCTGTTCGGTGCTCGTATCCTGCGGATATCTTGACATCGAGATAATTCCGTTAATTATCTTGGCATCAAGATATCCGCAGGCGAGGCCCAATGCAAAGGTCCGCGCCTTCGTTTCCGGGCAGCCTTGCCGCGCGAAGGCATGGCTCCATGCTGGAGGTCCCGACCCATGAACCGGTCCATGGCCGTGCGCGCGTCCATCGCCACGACATCCCCGATCGTTCTTCTGGGTTTGTGCGGATTTCTCTTCGCAGGCCGGATCATGATGTCGAAGGTCGCGCTCTCGACGGGCCTTCAGCCGTTCCAACTCGGCGTCTTCGCCAATTGGGGCGCAGGATTGTGTCTGCTGCCCGTGCTCGCCTCGACGCGACAGAGAATCCCGATGGCGCCGGAGCACCTGGCCCTTTACGCCGTGCTTGGAATCGTCAGCTTCGCGGTGCCGACGGTCCTGTCCTATTTCATCGTCGAGCAGGTGGGGCCCGCCTATACCTCGATCGTCTATTGCCTGTCCCCGCTGCTGACCATGACCTTCGCGGCCGGGTTCGGCATGGAGCGCATGTTCCTGCGCCGCTTCGTGGGGATCGTCTTCGGCTTTCTGGGGATGGTCGCGCTCGTCCAGCAGCAGATCCTGCAGATCGACGTCGGTCAGCCCATCTGGGTCGCGGTCGGCCTGGTGATCCCGCTCTGCGCGGCGAGCGGCAACATCATTCGCTCCGCCTGGTGGCCGAAGGGAACCTCGGCGCTCGCCTTTTCATGCGGCGCATCGCTCAGTTCGGGCGTGATGGTGGCGCTGCTGGCGCCGGTTTTCGAAGAGCCCCTGACCTGGCGTTTCGCCGATCCGGGCATTCTCTCGGGGATCCTGGCCTTAAGCGTGATATCCGCGCTGTCCCAGGTGATGAACTTCCGCCTCCAGCAGATCGCGGGGCCGGTGGTCTTCAGTCAGATCGGCTATTGGGGCACGGGCTTCGGGGTGATTCTCGCCGCCATCCTGTTCGGCGATGTGCTGACGGCTTTGTCCCTCGCGGGACTGGCCTGCATCATCGGCGGGGGCCTGCTCGCCAATCGCCGCAAGGAGGCCTGACGGCGATCGCTTCAGGGGGGGCGCGGCCACGACCATCGTGCCGTGGCCGGCCCTTTCTCAGTCGAACAGGCTCGAGACCGAGCTTTCCGTCGCGGTGCGGCCGATGGCTTCGCCCATGAGGGGGGCGATGCTGATGACCCGGATGTTATGGGCCACCTTCACGGCCTCCGTCGGCATGATGGAATCGGTGATGACCAGTTCCTTCAGCCGGGAGTTGGTGATGCGGGACACCGCCCCGCCGGAGAGCACGCCATGGGTGATGTAGGCGTAGACTTCCTTCGCGCCCTTGGCGAGGAGGGCGTCGGCGGCGTTCACCAGGGTGCCGCCGGAATCCACGATGTCGTCCACCAGGATGCAGGAGCGGCCGGAGACGTCGCCGATGATGTTCATGACCTCCGACTCGCCGGGACGCTCGCGGCGCTTGTCCACGATGGCGAGCTGGGCGTCGATGCGCTTGGCGAGCGCGCGGGCGCGCACCACGCCGCCCACGTCCGGCGAGACGACCATGCGGTTGCCGCCGTCGAGGCGCTCCTTGATGTCGCGGGCGAGCGTCGGGGCCGCGAAGAGGTTGTCGGTCGGGATGTCGAAGAAGCCCTGGATCTGGCCCGCGTGCAGGTCCAGCGTCAGCACGCGGTCGACGCCCGCATGGGTGATGAGATTGGCGACGAGCTTGGCCGAGATCGGCGTGCGGGCGGCAGGCTTACGGTCCTGGCGGGCATAGCCGAAATAGGGGATCACCGCCGTGATGCGGCGCGCGGAGGCGCGGCGAAGGGCATCGGTGATGATCAGCAGTTCCATCAGGTGATCGTTCGTCGGGAACGAGGTCGACTGGATGATGAACACGTCCTCGCCGCGCACATTCTCCTGGATCTCGACGAACACCTCCATGTCCGCGAAACGTCTCACCTGGGCCTTGGCCAGCGGAACGTTGAGGTAGGCGGAGATGGCCTCTGCCAGGGGACGGTTGGAATTTCCCGCAACGAGCTTCATGCAAGCAACTTTAGCTTTGAGTGACCTGTCGGGCCCGCTGCGCGACAGGCATCCATCTGCGCGGCCAGGCGCAAGGCTCTTAGCAGCGATATCGGACCGTCACAATACGAGTCGTGCTGGTGAAGTGCCGCATTCGTGATTTGCGGCCATGCGGTCACTGCAACGCGACGTCCGGTTCGCTGTCCGAGATATCGGCCGTCTGAATGGATTTGGAGTCGCTCAGGAATTCGGCAATCTCGTCCATGCTGTCCCGGGCGAGCTTGGCGAGCGCCTCCTTGTCGATGGTCGAGATCGAACCCGAGGCAAGGGCGACGGGGCGCGATCCGGCCAGGCGCTTGGCCCGGCGCTTATGGGCGTCGAACACGTCCCAGACGTAGGAAACCTTGGTCTCCCCGTCCTCCACGGCCGTGGAAAGATAGCCGCGCATGCGATAACGGGCCTCGGTGCTGGAGCCGACCAACTCGACCTTGCGGTCCGATGCCGCGGTCGCGAGCTCGTCGATCAGGGCCGTCTGAACCGGGGCGGGCGCGCCGTCGATGCTCTCCAGCGCCACCGGCACACCTTCGGGCGAGCCGCCCATGAGGGAGCCCTGGCAGGCCCCCAAGGCTGCCGTCAGCGCGATTGCGGCCATTCGTCCCCAGCGTCTCGTCCCGGCCATGAAGGCTCCCGTTGTTCTTATCGGTAACGAAACATTAACCGTCGCGGAAGCGCTCGTCCAGATCAGCCAAGCTTGCGTAGCCGGATGACGAGGAAGTCGAGCGCCAGGGCGATGAGGCCGGCGGCCAATCCCCAGAAGGCCGAGCCGATTCCATAGAGCGTAATTCCGGAGGCCGTCACGGCGAGGGTCAGCACGGACGGAAAGCGTTTCGCTTCCTCGGACAGGGCCGAGCTCAGGGCGCCGGCGAAGGCCCCCATGAGGGCAAGGCCCGCCACCGTCTTGATCAGCTCCGGGGGGAGGGCCGCGATGAGGCCGATCAGCGCAGCGCTGAAAGCGGCGAAGATCAGGTAGCTCAAGGTGTAGAACGGCCCGACCATCCAGCGCTTGCCGGGGTCCGGGTGGGTGTCGGGCCCGGTGCAGATGGCTGCCGAGATGGCGGCGAGGTTGCTGGTATGGGCGCCGAACAGGGCCGTGACCGTGGAGGCGAGGCCCGTCACCGCGAGGATCGGCCGGGTCGGCGGCGAGTAGCCCGAGGCGCGCAGCACCGCGAAGCCCGGCAGGTTCTGGGAGGCCATGGTCACCAGGAAGAGGGGAAGCCCCAGCCCGATCAGGGCCGCCGGCTCGAAGGCGGGTGCGATGAGGGTCAGCGTGGAGATGCTGAAATCGGAGGAGAGCGGCTGGGCGAGCCCGCCGCCGAAGGCGATGGCGAGGCCCACGAACAGGACGGCCAGCACGGCGAGCGCCGGGTTGAACAGGCGCACGACCAGGAACAGGCCGACGAGGGGCAGCACGAGGCCGGGGGCGCCCTGCGCGCTCTCGAAGACCGCCATGACGAAGCGGATCAGCACGCCGGCGAGCATCGCGGCGGCGATGGAGGAGGGGATCCTTTCGATCAGCCGGCCGAACGGCTTGATCAGGGCCGCCAGCATGACCAGCACGCCCGTCAGCAGAAAGCAGCCGACGGCCGCTTCCATGGAGATGCCGCTCGAGGCCGCGATCAGCGCCGCGCCCGGCGTCGACCAGGCCGTGACCACGGGCATCCTGTAGCGGAGGCTCAGGAAGCCGCTCGTGGCGGCCATGGACAGGCAGAGCGCGGCCACCCAGGACGAGGTCTGGGCCGCATCGGCCCCGACGGCCTGGGCCGCGGCGATGATGAGCGCAATGGTGCTGCCGAAGCCCACGAGGGCCGCGACGACGGCTGATGTGACGATCGACAGGCGCATGCCCCGCTCCCCCACATTATGGCATTTGTGCCTGAGCCGTTTAGCCCGATCCGGATCGTCGCGCCAGTTTGTCCGCCGTACTTTCCTCCAGGCGTGCCAGCGCTTAAATCTCCCCCATGAGTCGCAATACCTATAACGACGTTCCGCCGGATATCCTGGACAACGAGGAGGACGACGACAGCGTAGCCGTGGAGAGCGGCTCGGATGTCGAGTTCGACCTGGAGGCCAATCCCAGCTCCGTCCAGCGCGGCACGGAGGTCATCCGCCGGTTCTGGACGACGCTGCCCAACGCGCCGGGCGTCTATCGCATGCTCGATGCGAAGGGCGACGTGCTCTACGTGGGCAAGGCGAAGAGCCTGAAGAACCGCGTCGGCTCCTATGCGCGCGGCCAGGCGCATTCGAACCGCATCGCCCGCATGATCGCCGAGACCTCCTCGATGGAGTTCGTCACCACGGCGACGGAGACCGAGGCGCTGCTGCTCGAGGCCAATCTCATCAAGCAGCTCAAGCCGCGCTACAACGTGCTTCTGCGGGACGACAAGTCGCTGCCCTACATCCTGCTCACGGCGGATCATGCGGCGCCGCAGCTCGTGAAGCATCGCGGCGCGCGAAAGCGCAAGGGCGACTATTACGGGCCCTTCGCGAGCGTGTGGGCGGTGAACCGCACGATCAACGCGCTGCAGCGCGCGTTCCTTCTGCGCTCGTGCAACGACAGCTATTTCGAGAACCGCACGCGGCCGTGCCTGCTGTTCCAGATCAAGCGCTGCTCCGGTCCATGCACCAATGAGATCTCGCCGGAGGATTACGCGCAGCTCGTGTCCGAGGCGCGTGCCTTCCTGTCGGGCAAGTCGAATGCCGTGAAGCAGCGCATCACGGAGGAGATGCAGGCTGCGGCGGAAGAGCTCGAGTTCGAGCGCGCCGCGCGCTGCCGCGACCGTCTGGCCGCGCTCTCCGCGATTCAAGGCGTGCAGGGCATCAACACGCAATCGGTGGAAGAGGCCGATGTGTTCGCCCTCGACGAGCAGGCCGGCCAGTTCTGCGTCGAGGTGTTCTTCTTCCGCAACTGGCAGAACTGGGGCAACCGCGCCTACTTTCCGAAAGCCGACAAGTCCATGACGCCGGACGAGGTGCTCGGCTCCTTCCTTGCGCAGTTCTATGACGACAAGCCCGCGCCGCGCCTGATCCTCCTTTCGCACGAGATCGAGGATGCGGAGCTGATGGCGGCGGCGCTCTCGACGAAATCCGAGGCTCGCGTGGAGATCCATGCGCCGCAGCGCGGCGAGCGGCGTCAGCTGATCGACTACGTCCTGCGCAATGCGAAGGAAGCGCTCGGCCGGCGCCTGGCCGATACGGCCTCGCAGCAGAAGCTCCTCATCTCCCTCGGCCAGGCCTTCGGCATGAGCAAGGCGCCGCGGCGCGTGGAGGTCTACGACAACTCGCACATCATGGGCACCAACGCGGTCGGTGCGATGGTGGTCGCCGGTGCCAACGGCTTCATGAAGCAGCATTACCGCACCTTCAACATGAAGTCGGAGGACCTGAAGCCGGGCGACGATTACGGCATGATGCGCGAGATGCTGCAGCGGCGTTTCGCGCGGCTCGTGAAGGAGGAGCCGAGAACGTCCGACCGGCCCGAGGATGGGAGGCCTTCGGATATGGAGGACGCGTTCCCCGCCTGGCCCGATCTCGTTCTCATCGATGGCGGCAAGGGGCAGCTGGAGGCGGCGCGGCGGGCCCTCGCGGAAGTGGGCGTGTCCGAGGACGACGTGACCCTCGTCGGCATCGCCAAGGGACGCGACCGCGATGCCGGGCGCGAGACCTTCTTCAAGATCGGCCAGCCCCCGTTCAAGCTGCCGCCCCGGGACCCGGCCCTGTATTTCGTGCAGCGCCTGCGCGACGAGGCACATCGCTTCGCCATCGGCACGCACCGGGCCAAGCGCAAGCGCGAGATGGTGAAGAACCCGCTCGACGAGATTCCGGGCATCGGCCCCACCCGCAAGCGGGCGCTGCTGCACCATTTCGGGACCGTCAAGGCGATCCAGCGGGCGGCCCTGGAGGATCTCATGAAGGCTCCGGGCGTGAACGCCGCCACCGCGCGCGCCGTGTTCGACTTCTTCCACGAGCGAGGGTAGGGGGGCGACGATCACCGCAAAGTGGGGCGGCTCGCTGTTGACGGATGGAGCCGAGACATGCTTCCTGCCTATCCCATGAGCACAGCCCGTTCCCCGCGCCGGTCGAAGGCGTTCAATCTCGCCAATCTCCTGACCTATGGCCGGCTCGTGGCCGTGCCGGCGGTGGTGGGGCTGCTGTTCTGGCCCGAGGACCATTGGTCGCGCTGGGCCGCCCTGGGGGTGTTCGCGCTCGCCGCCATCACGGACTATTTCGACGGCTACATCGCCCGCGCCTTGTCCCAGCAATCGGCCCTCGGGCGCATGCTCGATCCCATCGCCGACAAGCTCCTGGTGGCGGCCTGCCTGCTGATGCTGGTCTCCGACAAGACGATCGCGAGCTGGCACATCTGGGCGGCGCTGGTCATCCTCTGCCGCGAGATCCTGGTCTCGGGGCTGCGCGAGTTCCTTGCCGAGCTGAAGGTGGGAGTGCCGGTGAGCCGGGTGGCGAAATGGAAGACGACGTTCCAGCTCCTGGCCCTGGGTTTCCTGATCGCGGGTCCTGCGGGGGATACGGTGCTGCCGGGCAATACCGGGATCGGACTGGCCCTCCTGTGGGTGTCGGCTATCCTGACGATCTATACCGGCTGGGACTATCTCCGGACCGGCATCCTCCACCTCATGGACGAGGAGTGAGACCGATGAAGCTCGTCTACTTCGCGTGGGTCCGCGAGCGGGTCGGCAGGACGGACGAGACGATCGATGTACCGGATGGCGTCGCCACCATTGCCGATCTCGTGCGCTGGCTGAAGACCCGTGGCGAGGAATATGAATATGCCTTCGAGAACGAGGCCGTCGTTCGGGCGGCCATCGACCATGTGCATGCCAGGCCCGAGGCCTCGATCGCGGGTGCGCGGGAAATCGCCTTCTTCCCGCCCATGACCGGCGGGTAGGGGATCATGGCGACCATCCGCATCCAGGCCGAAGCATTCGACGCCGCAGCCGAGACAGCGGCCCTGGCCCAGGGGCGAGGGGATATCGGCGCCGTGGTCGCCTTCACCGGCTTCTGCCGCGACGAAGACGGCCGGCTCTCCGCCCTGGAACTCGAGCATTACCCCGGCATGGCCGAGGCCGAGATCGCCCGCATGGTGGCCGAGGCCGAGACACGCTGGCCGCTCAAGGGGCTCACAATCATTCACCGCTTCGGCCTGATCCGGCCGGGCGAGCCGATCGTGCTCGTGCTCGCGGCGAGCGCCCACCGCCGCGCTGCCTTCGAGGCCGCGGAGTTCCTGATGGATTACCTCAAGACCCGGGCCCCGTTCTGGAAACGCGAGCATCTGATCGACGGCACGACAGGCGCCTGGGTCGAGGCGAAGGATGCCGACGATGCCGCCATGGAGCGATGGGGCTGATCCGCAGGCTTTTCTTGACCCTGTCCCCGGAGAGGAGGACGATGGTGCAGAAGGCGACAAGCGGAGGCGACCATGCCCAGCGTCTTGGTTCTTCTGGCCCTGATGACGGGTGAGCCCGCCGGTGTTCAACCCGCGCAAGCGCCCGGGCACAACCCCCTCGACTGCTATTGCCGCGCCGGAGGCCGCATGTACGCCGAAGGCGAGACCGTCTGCCTGAAGACGGCGGAGGGGCCGCGCCTTGCCTACTGCGACATGGAGATCAACGTGATGTCCTGGAGCATCACCTCCGAGCCTTGCCCCGAGGCATGAAAAAACCGCCCGAACAGGACGGCTGAAAACGAGCCTCGCTGCGGCGGCCGCTGAGGGCCGCAAAAGTCTCAAACGAGTCCGGCGACGGTCGCGCAGATGAACGAGAACGACAGGCAAGCCGCGGCCATGGTGAGCTTCGCGACCCAATCGGCAGACGATGTCAGGTGCATGGCGGCCCCCTCTCTGAATGAGAGACAACCTACCAAAACAGAGGGGGCCTGAAAAGGCGGGGGCCATATCGGCCAAGCTCACAGTTAATTCAGGGGATGGTTAACAAATCGTTAACCCATTGAATTCGCTAGGCTCGGCGCACCGCCATTCCAGACAAAATAATTCGCTCGACCGCGCGCATGAAAGCGTTGCCGCGCCTGGCCTGCCCGAGGGCGCGGCGCCGAGGGGAGGGCGTTGACGGGAAATTTACCCCGGGGCGGGTAGCGTCCGCCCCATGCGTCGTGGGTTAGTTGCGTTCATCGCCCTGTCGATTACTGGGCTCGGTTTGACCGGTTGCGGGTTGTTTCGGTTCGAGCAGCGCGAGCCTTGGCGCGCACAGGCCGAGGAAGCGTGCCTCGCCCAGCGCCTCGTCCAGCCCTCGGCCTATGTGGCCATGTCGTCCAAGATCGACGGGCCCGGCGTCTGCGGCATGGACCATCCGTTCAAGGTGGCTGCCTTCACCAACGGCGAGGTCGGCCTGAAATCCAAGGTGACCCTGGCCTGTCCGATCATTCCCCGCATCGACACCTGGCTCGACGAGATCGTGAAGCCGGCCGCCATGATGTATTTCGGCGTTGCGCTGGCGGACATCAAAGCGGGTTCCTATTCATGCCGCCCGCGCAACAACCAGCGCGGGGCGAAGCTCTCCGAGCATGCCTTCGGCAACGCCATGGACGTGATGGCCTTCATCCTGGCCGACGGCCGCGAGATCAGCGTTGTGAAGGGCTGGAGGGGCAGCCCCGCCGAGCAGGACTTCCTGCGTGAGGCCTTCGTGGGAGCCTGCCGCTATTTCACGACGGTGCTGGGCCCCGGCGCCGATGCGTACCACCACGACCATCTGCATATCGACCTGGCGCGGCATAATCCGCGCGGCGATCGCCACATCTGCAAGCCGATCATCAAATTCGCGCCGCGGATCGATCCCGAGCAGAGCCGCCAGATGCTCCAGAGCGCCGGCAGTCAGGACGAGCTGCCGGTGGCTGAGCTGGAGCAGGATGTGCCGGAGGGCGGCTACGAAGCTGCCTACGAGACGGGGTCCCCGGCGGAGGCTCCGGTGGTCTCCGCGCCCATGCCGCCGCCTTCGTCGCGCTATCCCGGCTCCGCGGCCGGTCCGGTTCAGGATCTCTATGCGCCTCCGCCGCCTCCCAGCTATGGCGGCCAGCGCGCCTGGCAGGCCGACCAGGAGCCTCAGCAGACCTATGCTCCGCCCCGATCGACGGCGGCGCCCGGACGGCCTGCCGCCGGTCAGCCCCTGGTGCTGAACAGACACGCTGTCTATTAAACCGCAGGGGAGCCTTGACCTTATGAGTTCTCGCCCACATGGTCGATGTTACACAATCGGTCGACCTTCCGGAGCAAGAGAATGAAGTGGCTGGCGGCAATTATCTCCTGCATGCTGTTGAGTGCCCCCGTGCTCGCCCGCGAGATAACCCCGGCTGAACGCCGCGAGCGGGCCCATAGCCTCGATCTGAAGAGTTTTGACGCCGGCCTGCCGGCCTGCGCCGACCCGGCCGTTCTCGACAGCGTCGCCTCGACCTTCGCGACGAAGGAGCGCCGCTTCTGGAACTCCGAGCTCAGGATCCTCGGCTTCGAGCAGGTCAGGCAGGTGGCGTGGCGCCCCTGGGGCCTCGACTACGTTCCGCGCCGCTTCTGCACGGGCACGGCCGTCGTCTCGGACGGCTACCGGCACAAGGTGAACTTCTCCATCCGTGAGGATCTGGGCTTCATCGGCATCGGCTGGAGCACCGATTCCTGTGTGGACGGCTTCGACCGGAACTACGCCTACGCGCCGCATTGCAAACAGGCCGCCCCTTGAACCTGAGACGGTGTCTCGCCCTCGCGGGCGCCTGTCTTCTCCTGGCCTCGTCCGTTGCCGCACAGGAACCGCGAGAGGCGAGGGGCGCCCCCATGGGGCAATTCGATTTCTACGTGCTCGCGCTGTCCTGGTCGCCCGGCTTCTGCGAGATCAGCGGCCGGAAGAGCAGGCAATGCGAGACCGGCAGCGGCCTCGGCTTCGTCGTGCATGGGCTGTGGCCGCAGACGGAGCGGGGCTATCCCAGCTTCTGCGAGCCGAGCGGCCGCTTCGTGCCGATGTCCGCCATGGCCGAGGCCAGGGGTCTCTTCCCGGACGACAATCTCGCACGCTACCAGTGGCGCAAGCACGGCAGCTGCTCGGGCGAGAGCCCCAGCGGCTATTTCAACGCCGTCCGGCGCGCCCGGGAGCGTGTGCGCATTCCCGACGGCTTCAAGGCTTTGAGCGAGCGCGCCAAGGTGCTGCCGAGCGAGATCGAACGGGCCTTCATGAGCGTTAATCCAGGGCTTCGCTCCGACATGATCGCGGTGTCCTGCGGGCGGCGCATCTTTCAGGAAGTCCGCATCTGCCTCGACAAGGACCTGCGCGGCTTCCGCCAATGCCCCGAGGTCGACCGCGACGGCTGCCGTTCGGGCGAGCTGACGATACCGGCCGTCCGGTAAGGACCACAGATGAATTATCGACACGCCTTTCACGCCGGCAATTTCGCCGATGTCATGAAGCACGCTCTCCTGGTGCGGATCCTCGCCTATCTGCAGCGCAAGGAGACGCCCCTGCGCGTCATCGACACCCATGCGGGCATCGGGCTCTACGACCTTTCCGCCGACGAAGCCGAACGGACGGGAGAATGGGTCGAGGGTGTCGGCCGTCTCGAAGAGCCCTTCTCTCCGGGCGTGGAAGAGATCCTCGCACCCTATCGCAGGATGATCGCGGATGTCCGCGCCCGGCACGGCGCGACGATCTATCCGGGCTCCCCCGGCATCGTGCGCGAAATGCTGCGCCGGCAGGATCGCGGCGTGTTCGTCGAGCTGCATCCCGCCGATTACGAGGTCCTCAACGAGGCCTTCAACGCAGTCGCCAACCTGAAGGTGATGCATCTCGACGGCTGGACCGCGCTCAACGCGCTGATTCCACCGAAGGAAAAGCGCGGGCTCGTTCTCATCGATCCGCCCTACGAGAAGACGGGCGAACTCGACCGGCTCGGTGCAGAGCTTCTCGCCGCGCTCAGGAAGTGGCCGACAGGCGTCTATGCCGGCTGGTATCCGATCAAGGATGTGCGTGCGGTGGACGCGGTGGCGGCAAAACTCAACGAGCACAGCCCGCGCCCCGGCCTTCGCCTCGAACTCTATGTGGACGATCCGCGCGATTCGGCGCGGCTCAACGGCAGCGGGTTGTTCGTTCTCAATCCGCCTTGGTCACTGAAGGACGAGGCGGAGCTTCTGCTGCCTGCTCTCGCTGAGCGCCTCTCCCGCAGCGGCTACGGCGCGTATCGCTGCGAAGCCTTCGGGCCTCCTGCCTAAGGCGGATTGCTGTCTTGAGTGAGAGGGTTCATGAATGCAGCGATTGATCGGACACCCTCCCTACTAGGAAACCATCCATGCTCGTTCTTCGCTCGTCGCCCGCCTCGCCCTTCGGCCGCAAGGTCAAGATCGCGGCGTCGCTCCTCGGCCTTACAGACCGCATCGAGATTGTCGATGCCGATACGATGAGCCCCGAGGACAGCATTCGCCAGCAGAACCCCCTGGGCAAGATCCCGGCGCTGCTCCTGGAGAACGGCGAAGCGCTCTACGATTCACGTGTGATCGTCGAATATCTCGATTTCCTGGCGGGCGGTGGGCGCCTCTATCCGGCAGGGGAGGCCCGCTTCGCCGCGCTGCGCGAACAGGCGCTCGCCGATGGCATCATGGATGCCGCCTTGCTGCAGGTCTATGAGGGCCGCTTCCGTGCGCAGGACAGGCACGAGCCGAAATGGCTCGTCCATCAGGCCGGCAAGGTGGAACGCGGGCTCAGCTTCGCGGAGGCGCATCTCTCGGCGCCCGCTGCCGACCTGCATGTCGGCCATATCGCCCTGGCCTGCGCCCTCGGCTATCTCGACCTGCGCTTCGCCGGACGCTGGCGCGAGACCCACCCGAAGCTCGCGGCCTGGCTCGCCGACTTCGAAGCGCGCGTGCCCGCTTTCACGAAAACCAAGGTGACGCCGTAAAACAAAAAAGGCCCGGAGAAATCCGGGCCTTTTCGTCTGTCGCCGAAGCGATGGATCTTAGTACGTGCCGAAGCGGTAGTTCAGGCCGGCGCGGACGATACCGAAATCGGTGTCGCCGGTGTTGGCCACGAAGCCGCCCGGGAGCTCGATGTCGTCGTCCTCGAGGTTCACGTACAGACCTTCGATCTTTGCCGAGAGGTTGTTGGTGAAGGCATATTCGAGGCCGCCGCCCAGCGTCCAGCCGTTGCGGTTGTCCGTGAAGGCCCAGCCGCCGGTCGCGTAGAGGAGAGCGCGGTCGAAGGCCACACCGGCGCGGGCGCGAACCGTGCCGAACCAATCCTCGGAATCAGTCGTGTAGGTGCCGCCGCCGTAAGCGAGAGGCAGCGTATAGGTGGTGCCGCCGAAATCAGCCCACTGAATGTCGCCTTCGACACCGACCACGAACGAGCCGATCTGGTAGTTGTAGCCGACCTGAGCGCCGCCGATGAAGCTGGCATCGTCATCGTCGTCGCCGGTGATAGCGAAGCCGTCATCGAACACGAGGTCGTCGTCGCCGCTGCTGAAGCCAACGCCGGCGTTCACACCGACGTAGAAGCCGGTCCAGGTGAAGATCGGAGCAGCAGCCAGGATCGGGGCCGGAGGAGCCTCACGGGCGGGGAGGTCCGCAGCCGAGGCAACACCGGCGAAGCCGAACAGAGCGACGCTAGCGAGAAGAATCTTCTTCATGGTTTCTCTTTCCTTATCGATGTCATACTCCACCCGGCCCAAGGATCCCTGAGCGAGCGGAGCACTGTCCTTTTATAGAGCGACAACCTGACGAGGGCTGTGACATGACAACCACAACACCCTAAAGGCACTGTGGCAGCAATGTGGCGTTGTAATTGAGCATTCCCCTTATGGCCTCGCTGGATTCCCCAACGCGCAACTAGGCAGTTAGTTCGACCGCCGGCTCGAAAAATGTCATTTTCTTGGCAATGCCACATTTGACGCTACGTCCTACCGTTTCAGGAAGGTGAATAATGATTAAGAATGTTCTCGTGACCGGCGGAGCGCAGAGAATCGGACGGGGCATCGTCGAGCGTCTCGCACGGGAGGGGTACGGCGTTGCGATCCACTGCCGCCGCTCAGCCGACGAGGCCGAAAGAATTGCGGCCCGCATCCGTTCGGCCGGCGGGAGGGCTGCGGTGGTGCAGGCCGGTCTCGCGGAGGCTGCCGCCGTCGAGCGCCTGGTGGACGATGCGGCGAGGGGGCTTGGTGCGCCGCTGACGCTGCTCGTGAACAATGCCTCCGAATTCGAGCCCGACGAGGTGACGACGCTCACGCAGGATCGCTGGGACAGGCATTTCGCCGTGAATCTGCGCGCTCCGGCTTTCCTCGCGCGGGATTTCGCGCGCCAGCTGCCGCTCGATGTGGAAGGTGCCATCGTCAACATCGTCGATCAGCGCGTGTGGAAGCTCACGCCGCAATTCTTCTCGTACACGCTGACGAAGGCGGCACTGTTCTCGGCGACGCAGACCATGGCGCAGGCGCTCGCCCCGCGCATCCGCGTGAACGCCATCGGACCCGGTCCGACCCTGGCGAACGAGAGGCAGGGTGACGAGGATTTCGGCAAGCAGGCAAGCGCCGTCCTGCTCGGACATGGCGGAACGCCGGAGGAGATCGCCGATGCGGTCGTCTATCTGGCGAATGCGCGCAGCGTCACGGGCCAGATGATCGCCGTCGATGGCGGCCAGCATCTCGCCTGGGAGACGCCGGACGTGGTGGGCATTAGGGAGTGAGCGCGATCGCCGAGATCAGGCGGCCGTAATCGGGTTCCTGGCGATGCGTGGT
>Ga0180217_1001445_pt1 | contig 26052 bp, 27 predicted proteins | sample eDN3rd37CBELigOP_FD_128521 | JGI IMG/M metagenome (GOLD analysis project Ga0180217, IMG submission 128521) | Enriched Organic Plus compost microbial communities from Emeryville, California, USA - eDNA 3rd pass 37_C BE-Lig OP (version 2) (version 2) ... | reverse complement strand
TCTCCATTGGCAGCCGCTCGCGGCCACCGAAGGACCGCGCCGGGATCGGCCCAATGCCTACCTGGAATTGCCCGCGCCGGTGCGGACCCGCCACGTGCGCTACGTGCACGGCCACGTCGGCGCCGCGCACCTGGCGATCAGCGATCTGCGGGTCTTCGGCAATGCAGACGGAAATCCGCCGCCGATCCCGCAAGGCGTGCAGGCCAGGCGCGACGCCGATCCCCGCCAGATGACGGTGCAGTGGCGGCCGGTGCGTGGTGCTGTCGGCTACAACGTGCGCTGGGGAATCGCCCCGGACCGGCTGCATTCCACCTACCAGGTATTCGCCGACCGGCCGACGCGGCTGGAAGTGCGGGCGCTGAACGCGGGCGTGGCCTATCACGTCGCGGTCGAAGCCTTCGACGAGCACGGGGTCTCGCCATTGAGTGAAACGGTGCCGGCCCTGTAGCCAGGAAACCCGCCGCGCGTATGCTTAGGGACTCGGAGAATCCCGGAAGCACCCGCCGATGCCCCTGTACCGCTACAAGGCCCTGAACCCGCGCGGCGAATTGCTGGAAGGCCAGATGGAGGCCGCCAGCGACGCCGAAGTGGCGACGCGCCTGCAGGAACAGGGACACCTGCCGGTGGAAGCCCGGCTGGCGTCGGAAGTGCGCGGCGGGACTTCGTGGCGCGGGCTGCTGCGCGCGCAGCCGCTGGCCGGCGATCGGCTGGTCCAGTTCACCCAGCAACTGGCGACCCTGCTGGGCGCCGGACAGCCGCTGGATCGCGCGCTGTCGATCCTGCTCGACATGCCGGAAGAAGGGCGCGCGCGCGACATCATCGCCGACGTGCGCGACGCGGTGCGCGGCGGCGCCCCGTTGTCGACCGCGCTTGAACGCCAGCACGGCGTGTTCAGCCGCCTCTACATCAACATGGTCCGCGCCGGCGAAGCGGGCGGGAGCCTGCAGGACACGCTGGCGCGCCTGGCGGACTATCTCGAGCGCAGCCGCACCCTGCGCGGCCGCGTCGTCAACGCGCTGATCTATCCCGCGATCCTGGTGGTGGTGGTCGGCTTCGCGCTGCTGTTCCTGCTGGGCTACGTGGTGCCGCAGTTCTCGCAGATGTACGAAAGCCTCGACGTCGAGTTGTCCTGGTTCACCCGTGGCGTGATGGCGGTCGGCGCCTTCGTGCAGCAGGGCTGGTTCGTGCTGATCGCCGTCCCGGCCGTGCTGCTGCTGTGGTTCGACCGCAAGCGCAGGGATCCCGCGTTCCGCGACCGCTTTGATCGCTGGATCCTGGAACGCAGGCTGGTAGGGCCGTTGGTGGCGCGGCTGGAAACCGCGCGCCTGGCCCGCACCCTCGGCACGCTCCTGCGCAACGGCGTGCCGCTGCTGGCCGCGCTCGGCATCTCCCGCAACGTGCTGTTCAACCGCGCGCTGTGGGCGGACGTGGACGCCGCCGCCGAACAGGTCAAGAACGGACACGGCCTGGCCGCGTCGCTGGGGCGCGGCAAGCGCTTCCCGCGCCTGGCCCTGCAGATGATCCAGGTCGGCGAGGAATCCGGCGCCCTGGACAGCATGCTGCTGAAGACCGCCGACACCTTCGAGCAGGAAACCGGGCAGGCGATGGAGCGGCTGCTGGCGCTGCTGGTCCCGGTCATCACGCTCGTGCTGGCGCTGGTCGTGGGCCTGGTCATATTGGCGGTGCTGTTGCCGTTGTATGGTCTGACCAACGCCATCGGTTGAGCCCGCTGGCCCAACAACCGGTTCAGGCACCATCCACCAGACTTCCTTCTCCAACCGTCAAACGCATACGACAGGGACCACACCGATGCGCCAGCCTTCCCGAACCCGCTCCGGCTACCGCCTCCGTTCGCCGGCCTCCCAGTCCGGCTTCAGCCTGCTGGAAATCATCATCGTGCTGATCCTGATCGGCGGGATCATGGCGCTGGTGGGCAGCCGCCTGCTGGGCGGCGCCGATCGCGGCAAGGCCAACCTGGCCAAGAGCCAGATCCAGACGCTCGCCGGCAAGGTGGAGAACTACCAGCTCGACACCGGCAGCCTGCCGTCGCGGCTGGACGATCTGGTCACCGCGCCGTCGAACGTCGGCGGTTGGCTGGGGCCGTATGCCAAGCCGGCGGAACTGAAGGATCCGTGGGGCCACCCGATCGAATTCCGCGCGCCGGGCGAATCCCAGCCCTTCGATCTGATCAGTTACGGCAAGGACGGCAAGCCCGGCGGCGAAAGCTACGACGCCGACATCCAGTACCAGTAATCCGGATACGGCGCGATGCGCGGCGGCCCTCGCCCTTCCTTCCGCACGCCGCGCGACGTCCAGGGCGTCTCGCTGCTGGAAATGCTGCTGGTGGTGATGCTGATCGCCATCGCCGGCACGCTGGCGGCGATGGTGCTGACCGGTGGCCTGGACGGCATGCGCCTGCGTTCGGAAGCGCGCGAGATCGCCGCGCAGTTGCGCTACACCCGCGCGCAGGCGATGGCGACCGGCAAGCCGCAGCGTTTCGTCATCGATCCCGCCACGCATCGCTGGCAGGCGCCCAACCGGCATCGCGGCAACGTGCCGGCATCGCTGGGCATTTCCTTCATCGGCGCGCGCCAGGCGCAGCCCGCGCCGGGCATCGGCGCGATCCTGTTCTTCCACGACGGCGGTTCCAGTGGCGGCCGGATCCGCCTGAGCAGCGGCCGCGCGGTCTGGCATATCGACGTGGCGTGGCTGACCGGCGAAGTCCAGGTGGTGCGCGGGGGCGGCACGTGAAGCGCCCACGCGGTTTCACCCTGCTGGAGGTGATCGTCGCGTTCGCGCTGCTGGCGCTGGCGCTGACGCTGCTGCTGGGTTCGCTGTCCGGCGCCACCCGCCAGATCCGCACCGCCGACGACGCCACCCGCGCGTCGCTGCACGCGCAATCGCTGCTGGCGCAGATCGGCGTGGGCGAATTCCTGCAGCCCGGCCGCCGCCAGGGCGAGTTCGAGCGCGGGCGATACCGCTGGGAGCTGGAAATCGTCCGCTACGAAGATCCCGCGAAAGTGCAGACGCCGGTGCTGGATCTGTCCACGCCGGAGTTGTTGCAGTTGCGCCTGACCACGCGCTGGGGCGACGGCCCGCAGCAGCGCATCGTGTGGGATACGCTGCGGCTGGTGCCGCCGGATCCCAACCGCAGCCGGAGCGTGCCGTGAACCGGCGCGCGCGCGGATTCACCCTGCTGGAGATGCTGCTGGCGCTGGTGTTGCTGGCGGCCGGACTGGCACTGGCATTCGCTACCGTGCGCGCGGCGACCACGATGGTGGAGCGCGGCGAAATGCGCGCCCAGCGCAACGAGCGCGCCCGCGCGGTGGAAGGTTTCCTGCGCCAGCGCATCGGCACCGCGCTGCCGGTAGTGTTCGCCACCGATCCGGCTACCTTTCGCCAGTCGCGCTTTCTCGGCGAGCCGCGGCGCATCCGTTTCGTCGCCGATCTGCCCAGTTATCTCGGCCGCGGCGGTCCGCATCTGTACGATCTGGCCTTCGAACAGGGACGATTGATGGCGCGCTTTTCCGTCGTGCAGGCCGGCCAGGCGGTCGACGCGCCCGACGGCATCGCTCCCGAGCAATTGGCCGATGGCCTGCGCCAGGTCCGTTTCCGCTATCGCGGCCTGGACGAGAAGGGACAACCCGGTCCGTGGCAGGAAGCCTGGCGCACCGCGGAAATCCTGCCGCTGCAGGTGGCGGTGGATGTCGAAACCGAAGCCGGCGCGCGGTGGCCGGAACTGGTCGTCACCCTCGTGCACAGCGAAGGCGGTGCCGGCGGTGGCGCGCAACCGCCGGGAGGCCTGTGATGCGCGTGCGCGGTGCGGCCCTGTTGCTGGTGCTGTGGTTGACCGCCCTGCTGGCGGCCCTGATCGGTGCGTTCGCGGTGACCGCGCGGATGGAATCGCTGCAGGGCCAGATCGTGCGCGACGGTTCGGTGGCGCGCGAGCGCGCGCGGGCCGGCATCGACTACGCACTGGTGCGGATCGCCGATCAACAACCGCAGACCCGTTGGCTGCCCGACGGACGCGGCTATGACTGGACGTTCGCTGGCAGCCCGCTGCGCATCCATGTCGTCGACGAGAGCGGCAAGGTCGATCTCAACCAGGCCGATGCCCGGCTGTTGGAGCAACTGCTGCGGGTGCGCGGCGTGCCCGAGGAAACCGCGCCCCGCCTGGCCGCGGCCATCCTCGACTGGCGCGACGCCGATTCGCTCAGCCAGCCGCAGGGCGGCGCCGAGGATCCCGACTATGCCTCCGCGGGCCTCGAGTACGGTGCCAAGGACGCCCCGTTCGAGAGCATCGCCGAGCTCCAGCAGGTGCTGGGCATGACACCCGAGTACTACGACCGGATCGCGCCCTACCTGACCCTGTACTCCGGCCGCACGCTGCCGGACGCCAGCTTCGCGCCGGGGCCCGTGCTGACCGCGATGGGACTGGATGCCGAACGCATCCTCGCGCAACGTGCGCTGCCGCCGGACCAGGCGGGCGGGCAACTCGTCGGCGGCGGAAGCGGCACGTATAGTATCGAGAGCCACGCGAAGCTTCGCGATGGACGGGAGGCGACGCTGCGCGCGGTGATCCGGGCCGGCGGCGGCCCCGTGCCGGGGATGGCGTACACCGTTTTGCGCTGGGAAGAGGGAGCTGCACCGCCATGAGCACGATCCGCGACAGCATGGACAGCCTGCGCGCGCGCCTGTTGCCGGGCGCGGGGGGATTGTTCGGCTGGTGGGGCAGGGCGCTGGCCAGTTGGCTGCCGCACCGCTGGCGCTCGCTGCTCGGACTCACCCAGGATCGCCTGCTGCTGAGCCGGCAGCAGGACCAGCAACTGGCATTGGTTTGGCAGAGCACCGAGGGCCTGCGCGAACTCGCCCGCCTGCCGCTGCCGCTGGAAGCCGGCGATCTGGACGGCCTGCTCGGCAAGCGCATGGCCGGATTGCCGCGCTGGCTGCTGTTGCCCGCCGACGCGGTGTTGCGCCGGCCGCTCCTGCTGCCCGCCGCCGCGGCCGATCGGTTGCGCGACGTGGTGCGGTTCGAGATCGATCGGCAGACGCCGTTCGCGGCGGACGACGTGTGCTACGACGCCAGCCTGCGCCAGCGGCGCGAGGACGGCCAACTGGACGTGGATCTGGTGGCGATTCCGCGGCAACGCTTCGACGCCGCGCTGGCGCCGCTGGGCGGCCTCGCGGGTGAACTCGGCGGCGTGGACGTGGAGGGGCCGCAGGGCCAGCCGCTGGGCGTGAACCTGCTGGCGCCCGGCGAACGCCGCATGCGGCAGGCGCCGATGCGCGGCTGGCATCTGGCGCTGGCATCGCTGGCGCTGATCGCGGTGGTGTTCGCCGCCTGGACGACGCTGGACAACCGCCGCGATGCGGCCGACGCATTCGAAGCCTCGCTGCGCAGCCGCACCGAGCAGGCGCGCCGGGTCGCCGCGCAGCGGCAGCAACTGGTGGATCTGGTCGAAGGCATGAACGCGCTGGAGCGCGCGCGCGCGCAGCGACCGACCGCGGTCGAGGTGCTGGACGAACTGAGCCGCCGGCTACCGGACGGCACCTATCTGGAAAAGATGTCCATCGAAGGCGATCGCCTGGTGCTGATCGGCCTGAGCCAGGAGGCTTCCTCGCTGGTCGCCAAGCTGCAGGGATCCCCGCTGTGGCGTTCGCCTGCGTTGAGCGGCGCGTTGCAGCCGGACCAGGCGCGCCGCCGCGATCGCTTCACCCTGACCGCGCAACTCGTCGGTGGCGCGGCTCCCGCCCCGTCCGGCCCCGGAGATCGGAATGCCAACCGCGCTGACTGATCGCGATCGCTGGCTGGCGTTGGGCCTGCTGGCCGCCGTCGCGCTGCTCGGCTATCTGGTCCTGGTGCATCCGTGGTGGACGCAGCCGATGCTGCAGGTGAACGAACGCATCCAGGACCTGCGCGAGCGCGAGCTGCGCGTGCGCACGCAACTGCAACAGGCGCCTGCGGTGGAGCAACGGCTGGCGGCGGCGCTGGCCTTGCAGGCGCAGCGCCCCGGTTTCCTCGGCGAAGCCAGCACGGAACTGGCCACCGCCGGTCTGGTCCAGCGGCTGGAAGCGGTGGTCAAGGAGGCCAGTCCGGGCAACCGCAGTTGCGGCATCGCCAACCAGTCGCCGCTGCCGCAGGCGACCGGGGAGCGCTTCGCGCGCGTGGCGGTGCAGGTGCGCCTGCGCTGCGGCACGCCGGAACTGGCCGCCGTGCTGCATGCGCTCGAATCCGGCAGCCCCCGCCTGTTCGTGGACAACCTCAACATACTGTCCAGCAACTACGCCTACATGGCGCCGGAAGGCGGCGCCGGCGGACTGGACGTCACCTTCGATCTGTATGGCTACCTGAAGCCCGGCGTGGTTGTGTCCGCGACACCCGCCGCGCCCGCGGAGATGTCGATGCCGGAGGGCGGCGATGCGCGTTGATTCGCTTGGTCCGCGCACGCTGCTGCTGGGCACGGTCGCCGGCTGGGCCGTGCTGGTGGCGATCCTCGCCCTGGCCGGTCTGGGCAGCCGCATCACGCCGCTTGCCGACGATCCCGGCAGCGCGCCGCGCCTGCCGGCGCTGCCCAGGCCGTCGCCGGAACGCCTGGGGCCGCTGGCGCAGTATTCCGAACTGACCGCGCGTCCGCCGTTCTACGAAGGCCGGCGGCCGCAACCGTTCTATCTGAACAACGAAGCCGAAGGGCAGGCACCGACCTTCGATTACGTGCTGACCAGCGTGCTGATCACGCCGGGATTCCGCATGGCGATCCTGCAGCCCAGCCAGGGCGGCGAAGGCGTGCGGGTCAAGCAGGGCGAGGCCGCCAGTGCCGCACCGCAGTGGACGCTGGTGGATCTGCAGCCGCGCGCCGCGGTGTTCGAAGGTCCGGAAGGACGCCGGACCCTGGAACTGCGGGTGTTCGACGGTGCTGGCGGCCAGCCGCCCAGCGTGTCGCGGACACAGCCGCCGATCCCCGCGCCGGTGCCGCAACCGACCGGCGGCAACGCTCCGCCGCAGGCGGTGCAGGATGCCGGGACCGCCGTGGTGCCCGTGCCGCCGGCCAAGCCCGCCGACGAACCGGCCGAACAACCGGCGATGACCACCGAACAGCAGATGGAAGCGATCCGCAAACGCATCGAGGCGCGCCGCGCGCAGATGCGCCAGCAGCAGGGCCAGGCGGTTCCTCCGCCCGCGCCACCACCCAATCCGAATCAGTAGAGTGCCGGCATGAAGTCACGCCTATTCCTGTTCTCCGTTTGCCTGGGCCTGCTGGCGGGTTGCGCCACCGCGCCCACGCCGGACATCCGGCGCGCGGGAGACACCCCGGCCACCCCGGGAACCGCCCAGACCTCGCCGCTGCCGGAGACGGAGGAACCCGAAAGCGGTCCGCGCCCGGTGATCCGGCGCGGCAGCGGACAGATGATCAACCGCGGCGCGGCCGCCGCGCCGATGCCGTCGCTGGGCGGCGCCAGTTCCGGATCGGCCAGCTTCAATTTCGAAGGCGAATCGGTGCATGCCGTGGTCAAGGCGATCCTCGGCGACATGCTCGGCCAGAACTACGTGATCGCGCCGGGCGTGCAGGGCACCGTCACCCTGGGCACGCCCAAGCCGGTGTCGCCGGCGCAGGCGATGACCCTGCTGGAGCAGGTGCTGGCGCAGAACAACGCGCGCATGGTCTACAGCGACGGCCGCTACAACATCATGCCGGCCGACCAGGCGATGGTCGGCACGGTCGCGCCGCGTACCGGCGGCGCCGCCAACGCGCGCGGCTACGAAGTGCGGGTGGTGCCGCTGCGTTTCATCGGCGCGACCGAAATGAAGAAGGTGCTGGAGCCGTACGCGCGGCCCAACGCCATCGTCAACATCGATACCACCCGCAACCTGATCACCCTGGCCGGTACCCGTTCGGAACTGGAGAACTACCTGCGCACCGTCGAGGTGTTCGACGTCGACTGGCTGTCGGGCATGTCGGTGGGCGTGTTCCCGCTGGAAACCGGCCAGGCCACCAAGGTGGTCGCGGATCTGGAAAAGGTGTTCGGCGAAACCAGCAAGACGCCCAGCGCCGGCATGTTCCGCTTCATGCCGCTGGAAGGCGCCAACGCGGTGCTGGTGATCACGCCGCAGCCCAGCTACCTCGATCAGATCCAGCAGTGGCTGGAGCGGATCGACAGCGCGGGCGAGGGCGCGCGCCTGTATTCGTACGAATTGAAGTACATCAAGGCGAAGGATTTGGCGCAGCGGCTCGCGGAGGTCTTCGGTTCCGGTAGCGGAAACCGCGGCGATACCACCGGCGGCAACGGTAATGCTTCCCTGATGCCGGGAACGGATCCGGTCCAGATCAATGATGGTGGTCTGGATGACCGCAACAGCACCGTCGACTTCGGCAGCCAGGGCGCCGGCGGCACGACGGGTGGCACCCTGGGCGGCGGCAATCTGAACCTGGGGCCGCGGACCGATGGAAACGCCAGCCTGACCCTGCAAATCGACGGTGATCGCGTCGGTGTCGCGGCCGTGGAGGAAACCAATACGTTACTGGTGCGTTCCAGCGCGAGCGCATGGAAATCGATCAAGGAAGTCGTCGAGCGCCTCGACGTCATGCCGCTGCAGGTCCATATCGAAGCGCAGGTTGCGGAAGTCAAGCTGACGGGCAAGCTGAGCTACGGCGTTTCCTGGTTCTTCGAGAACGCGGTGACGCAGGAAACCGACCCGGCTCTTCCGAGCGCGCTGGGTCGCCGCATCTGGGGTTCCATCAGCGGCAGCATCCGTCCGGATACCGGCATCGGCTGGACCTTCCTCGGCAACAATGCGGCCGCCATCATCAACGCGCTCGACCAGGCCACGGACGTGCAATTGCTCCAGACGCCGTCCCTGCTGATCCGCAACAACGCGGAAGCCACGCTCAACGTCGGCACCCGGATTCCGATCGAGTCGGTCACGATAGACAGCGGGCAGAACACGAATTCCTACTCCCAGGTGCAATACCTGGATACCGGCACCTTGTTGAAGGTCCGACCGCGCATTGCGCGTGACGGCATGGTGTTCCTCGACATCGTCCAGGAACTGAGCGTGCCCGGCTCCCGGCCGGCCACCTGCGGCGGCACCACGGGCCGGACCTGCAATGTCGATATCGATACGCGCCGCATGAAGACCGAAGCCGCGGTGCGCAGCGGGGACACCATCATGCTGGCCGGCCTGATCAGCGACAGCCTCGACAAGGGATCCTCCGGCATACCGGGCCTGAGCAAGATTCCCGTACTCGGCGCGCTGTTCGGATCCCAGCGGCAGAACCGCAACCGCCAGGAGGTCATCATCCTGCTGACGCCGACCATCATCCGCGACCCGCAGGAAGCAAGGGACCTGACCGACGAGTACGGGCAGCGCTTCCGTGCGATGAAACCCATCCAGGCAGGCAATGCGTCGGGAAACTGAGCTCCTCCGTGGACTCGCCCTCGATGGGAAATCACCGGAGCATCCTTGTTCCATCCGCAAGTGGGTTTCGCGGGGAAGCGTTGCGCGGCGGACCGGTGCCGCTCCCCGCGGACGGCGTCAGGCGTCAGTAGCCCGATGTGTGAAAAGTCCTTACGATGCCAGCCTTCGGGCTGGCATTTTGTTGATCAATGACGCCAATCATCCTGTTGCCGGTAGGCACCGACGACGACGCGCTGGACACCTGTCTGGGCTCGTTGGAGGTCGGCACACCGGCCGGCACACGGATCTGGCTGGCAGATGACGCCCAGGCGGGGCCGCGTGGGTTTGCCATCATCGAACGCTGGCTGCAGCGCACGCGCTTGCAGGCGGACTACACCCGGCGCCCGCGCCCGGTCGGCGAAGTCGCGCATCTGGAAGAAATGCTGCGTGCCTGCGGCGACGCCGACGTCGTCGTGCTTGCGCCCGACGCGCAACCGCTGCCGGGCTGGTTGCAGCAACTGACGGCGTGCCTGGCGCGCGACGCTTCCATCGCCACGGCCACGCCCTGGTGCAATGCGGGTGAAGCCGCGGCCTGGCCGCGATTGGGCGAGATCTCGCCGCCGCCGGCGGATTTCGAGCGCACCGCGCAGGCGTGCGCGGCCATGCCGCCGACGCATCCCGAACTGCCCGCCGGCATCGCGCACGCCGTGGCGATTCGCGGCAGCGCGCGCAAGCGCGCCGGCGGGCTGGACGCCAGCAGCTACGCATCGTGGTATGCGGCGCTGATCGATCTCTCGCTGCGCCTGGCCGGCCTCGGCTGGCGCAACGCCCTGTGCGAAACCGCCTTCGTCGCCCGGGGCGGCGAGGGCCTGCCCGGCGATGGCGACATGGATGCCATCAACGCGCGCTGGCCTGCCTGGCACGCGCGGCTGGCCAATTTCCTGATGGAGGATCCCGTGCGCGGCCTGCGCGAACGTCTGTCGTCGTTGTACCTGGAGGCCGGTGTGCCGGAGCCGCAACGTGAACTCTTCGACTGATCCGCGCGCCATCGCCGCGATCGTCGTCACCCACGAAAGCGCGAGCACCATCGACGACTGCCTGCAACGCCTGCGCGACGCACGCGATGTGGTGGAGATCCGGGTGGTGGACAATGCGTCGACCGACGACACCATCACCGTGGTGCAGCGCCATGCGCTGGCGGATCCCAGGGTGCGTTTCGTCGCCAACCCGGACAATCCCGGATTCTCGGTCGGCTGCAACCAGGGTGCGGATGATTCCCAGGCCCCGTGGCTGGCCTTCGTGAATCCGGATCTGCAGGTGCAGCCCGATACGCTGGCCCGCTTGCGCGATCTGGCCGAAGGCACGGGATGCGAAGCCCTGCTGGGCGCGGATCTGGTGGACGAAGCCGGCGTGAGGGATGCCGCCGCGCGACGCCGCGATCCCGATTTCGGCGCCATGCTGATCGCGCCGGGCGCCGCTTCGCGGCTCGGCGTGGAGATTGATGACGCACAGGCGCTGCAACCGCTGGAAGCGCTGTCCGGCGCACTGATGGTGATGCCGCGCTCGTTGTTCCGCCGCCTTGGCGGCTTCGACGAAGGCTACCGCCTGCACGCCGAGGATCTGGATCTGTGCCGTCGCGCGCGCATGGCCGGCGCCCTGGTGGCGGTGGCCAACGGCGTGCGGGTGGTGCACATCCGTGGCGTGTCCAGCCGCGCGCGGCCGTTCTTCGTGGAGTGGCACAAGCACCGCGGCCTGTGGCGCTACTTCGGCAAGTTCGAGGCCGGCCGGCGTAGCCTGGGCGTCCGCATGGGCGTGTTCGCCGCCATCTGGGCGCATTTCGCGATGGTGGCGCTGAAGCGCTGGCTGCGCCGGCACTGAGCCGTCGCAGCCTGCCAACCGCATGCGGCGGGAACCGCGGCACCGGCGTGGAGTATGCTGGCCCCGCCTCCGCACGGCCCCGCCCGATGATCATCACTTCGCTGCTCGACACCGATCTCTACAAGTTCACGATGATGCAGGCGGTGCTGCACCATTATCCCGCGGCGCAGGTGCAATACCGCTTCAAGTGCCGCACGCCGGGCATTCCGCTGGCGGACCACATCGATGAGATTTCCTCGGAAATCGACGCGCTCTGCGCGCTGCGTTTCCGGTCGGACGAGCTGGACTACCTGCGCGGACTGCGTTTCATCAAATCGGATTTCGTCGACTTCCTCGGCCTGTTCCATCTGGACCGCAAATACATCCGGTTGCGCGCCTCGCAGGTGGAGCCCGGCGAGATCGAACTCGATATCGTCGGCCCTTGGCTTCACACCATCCTGTTCGAGGTGCCGCTGCTGGCGATCATCAACGAAGTCTGGTTCCGCCACGCCGGGCAGCCCGAAGCGGGGGAAGGGGAGCGCCGGCTTGACGCCAAGATCGTGCGCCTGCGCGAGGGCGGCGAAGACTGTGTCATCGCCGACTACGGCACGCGCCGCCGCTACTCGCGGGACTGGCACGCGCGCGTGCTTCCCCGCCTCAAGGCCGGCCTGGGCGCACAGTTCGCCGGCACCAGCAATGTCCATTTCGCGCGCGAGTACGGGATGACCCCGCTGGGCACCATGGCGCACGAGTGGCTGCAGGCTTTCCAGGCGCTGGGACCGCGCCTGCGGGATTCGCAGGCGGTGGCCTTCGACGTCTGGGCGAAGGAGTATCGCGGGGATCTCGGCATCGCCTTGTCGGACGTGGTCGGCCTGAAGGCCTTCCTGCGCGATTTCGATCTGTATTTCTGCAAGCTGTTCGACGGCATGCGCCACGATTCCGGCGAGCCGCTCCAGTGGGGCGAGGAAATCCTCGCGCACCTGGAAAGGATGCGCATCGACCCTCGCACCAAGACGCTGGTTTTCAGCGATGGCCTGGACGTCGAGAAAGTGCTGCGGCTTTACGAGCGTTTCCGCGGCCGCTGCCGCCTGGCCTTCGGCATCGGCACCAACCTCACCAACGATCTGGGGCCGACGCCGTTGCAGATCGTCATCAAGATGATCCGCTGCAACGGCCAGCCGGTCGCCAAGCTGAGCGATTCGCCCGGCAAGAGCATGTGCGAGGACGAAGGCTATGTGCGGTACCTGCGGCAGGTGTTCGAACTGCCGGACGTGGAGGAAACGACATGATTCATCCCATCCTGAAAATGGGTGACCCGCGGCTGTTGAAGATTGCCAACCCGGTGGAGCGGTTCGACACGCCGGAACTGCACGCATTGATCGCCGACATGTTCCAGACCATGGCTGCGGCCGGCGGCGTCGGCCTGGCAGCGCCGCAGATCGGCGTGGACATGCAATTGGTCATCTTCGGCTTCGACAACAGCGATCGCTATCCCGACGCGCCGCCGGTGCCGCGCACCATCCTGCTCAATCCCGTCATAGAACCGCTGTCCGACGAAATGGAGGATGGCTGGGAAGGCTGTCTGTCGGTGCCTGGTCTGCGCGGTGTGGTGCCGCGCCATCGCGCGATCCGCTATCGCGGTTTCGACCCGCAGGGCCATGCCATCGATCGCGAGGCCGAAGGCTTCCACGCGCGGGTGGTGCAGCACGAGTGCGATCACCTGATCGGCCGGCTGTATCCCTCGCGCATTCGCGATTTCAGCCAGTTCGGCTACACCGAAATCCTGTTCCCCGGTTTGCAGGGCGACGACTGAGCAAGCGGTGCCGGTGGCCTTCGCCGGATCCGATGATCAGCCCAACGCGTAGCGCAGGATGAACAACCCGGCCACCAGCCACACCGCCGGATGCACTTCGCGCCAGCGGCCGGTACCGAGCTTGAGCGCGGCGTAGGCGATGAAGCCGAAGGCGAGGCCGTTGGCGATGGAATAGGTGAACGGCATCGCCAGCGCGCACAGCGCGGCCGGCACCGATTCGGTCAGATCGCTCCAGTCCACGTCGACCAGCTCGCGCAGCATCAGGCCGGCCACGTAAAGCAGCGCGGGCGCGGTGGCGTAGCCTGGGACCATCGCCGCCAGCGGCGAGAACAGCAGGGCCACCAGGAACAGCAGCGCGACCACCAACGCGGTCAGGCCGGTGCGTCCGCCGACCTGCACGCCGGATGCGCTTTCGGCGTAGGCGGTGGTGCTGCTGGTGCCCAGCAGCGAACCGGCGATGATGGCGCCGCTGTCGGCGAGCAGTGCGCGGCCGAAACGCTTCTGCCCGTCGGGAAGCTTCAGCAGGCCGGCGCGTCCGGCCACGCCGTAGAGCGTGCCGGTCGCGTCGAACACTTCCACCAGCACGAACACCAGCACCACCTGCAACAGCACGGCGATCGGCGTGCCGTCGTCGCGATGCAGCAGGCCTGGCAGATCCAGTTGCAGCCAGGTCGGCGCCAGGCTGGGCGGCGCCGCGACGATGCCCTGGTAATCGACATAGCCGAGCAGTCCGGCGAACGCCGTCACCACCAGGATGCCGATCAGGATCGCGCCGCGCACGCCACGCGCCTCCAGCACCGCGATCAGCAGGAAGCCGCCCAGCGCCAGCAGCGGTTCGTGCGAATGCAGCGTTCCCAATGCGACCAGCGTGTCCGGATTGCCGACGATGACCTGCGATTTCTGCAGCGCGATGATCGCCAGGAACAGGCCGATGCCGGCGACGATCGCCGCGCGCAGCGACGGCGGGATGCCGGCGACCAGCCAGGCGCGCACGCCGGTCAGGCTGAGCAGCAGGAACACCAGGCCGGAGATGAACACCGCCGCCAGCGCCTGCTCCCAGGGCAGGCCGGCCGTACCGACCACGGTGAAGGCGAAGAAGGCGTTGAGGCCCATGCCCGGCGCCATGCCGACCGGGAAGTTCGCGGCGAACGCCATGATCAGCGAGCCCAGCGCCGCGGCCAGGCAGGTGGCGACGAACACCGCGCCCGCGTCCATGCCGGTGGTGGCGAGGATTTCCGGGTTGACGAAGACGATGTAGGACATCGTCAGGAAGGTGGTGGCGCCGGCCAGCAGTTCGGTGCGTACGCTGGTGCCGTGCTCGCTCAGGCGGAACAGGCGATCGATGGACATGGAGGCGGCCTCTTCATCCGGCGCAGGGTACCGCAGGCACGTGCGCCGGGGCCTGCGGCATCCGGCGGAGGAACCTCCGCCGCAGCGGGAGCGGGAAACCGGAAAGGCCGGATTCGAGGGAATCCGGCCCTTCGGGACTTTACTGCCGGTGGGCAAGGGATCCCCGCTTTTGCGGGGATGAAGATTCGGCAAAGCCGCGGCCGTTGCCGGCCACGGGCCGGATCGTCACTTCAGCGCCTTGAAACGCAGGCGGTGCGGCTGCGCGCCCTCGGCGCCCAGGCGGCGTTTCTTGTCTTCCTCGTACTCGCGGTAGTTGCCCTGGAAGAACTCCACGTGCGAGTCGCCTTCGAAAGCGAGGATGTGGGTGGCGATGCGATCCAGGAACCAGCGATCGTGCGAGATCACGAACGTGTTGCCGGGGAATTCCAGCAGCGCGTCTTCCAGCGCGCGCAGGGTCTCGATGTCCAGGTCGTTGGACGGTTCGTCGAGCAGCAGCACGTTGCCGCCCTGCAGCAGGGTCTTGGCCATGTGCAGGCGGCCGCGTTCGCCGCCGGACAGCGTGCCCACCAGCTTCTGCTGATCCTGGCCCTTGAAGTTGAAGCGGCCGATGTAGGCGCGCGACTGGATTTCCACGCCGTTGATGTTGAGGATGTCCAGGCCGCCGGAGATTTCCTGGAACACGTTGTGATTGCCTTCCAGCTTGTCGCGGCTCTGGTCGACATAGGCCAGCTTGACGGTCGGGCCGATGTTGATGGTGCCGGAATCGGGTTTTTCCTGGCCGGTGATCATCTTGAACAGGGTCGACTTGCCGGCGCCGTTGGGGCCGATGATGCCGACGATCGCGCCGGGCGGCACCAGGAAGCTCAGGTCGTCGATCAGCAGGCGGTCGCCGAACTTCTTGGAGACGTTCTTGAACTCGATGACGCTGTTGCCCAGGCGTTCGCCCGGCGGGATGAAGATTTCGTTGGTCTCGTTGCGCTTCTGGTAGTCGACCGACTGCAGTTCCTCCAGGCGTGCCAGGCGCGCCTTGCCCTTGGAGCGGCCGCCCTTGGCGTTCTGCCGCGACCATTCCAGTTCCTTGGCAATCGCCTTCTGGCGCGCCTTCTCCTGGTTCTCTTCCTGCTTCAGGCGCTCTTCCTTCTGCACCAGCCATTCGGTGTAGTTGCCCTTCCACGGAATGCCGCGGCCGCGGTCCAGTTCCAGGATCCATTCGGCGGCGTTGTCGAGGAAGTAGCGATCGTGGGTCACCGCGACCACGGTGCCGGTATAGCGGGCCAGGAACTGTTCCAGCCATTCCACCGATTCGGCGTCGAGGTGGTTGGTCGGTTCGTCAAGCAGCAGCATGTCCGGCTTCTGCAGCAGCAGCCGGCACAGCGCGACACGGCGCTTCTCGCCGCCGGAAAGATTGGCGATCCTGGCGTCCCACGGCGGCAGGCGCAGCGCGTCGGCGGCCACTTCCAGCTGCTGTTCCAGCATGTGCGCGTCGCCGGCGGCCAGGATGGCCTCCAGGCGCTGCTGCTCGGCGGCCAGCTTGTCGAAGTCGGCGCCTTCCTCGGCGTAGGCGGCATACACGGCGTCCAGCGCGGCCTGCGCCTGGAGTACTTCGCCGACGCCTTCCTCGACCGCTTCGCGCACGGTCTTCTCCGGATCCAGTTCCGGCTCCTGGGCCAGATAGCCGACCTTGATGCCCGGCTGCGGGCGCGCCTCGCCCTGGAAGTCGGTGTCCACGCCGGCCATGATCTTGAGCACGGTGGACTTGCCGGCGCCGTTCAGGCCGAGCAGGCCGATCTTGGCGCCGGGGAAGAACGACAGCGAGATGTCCTTGATGATCTGGCGCTTGGGCGGAACGGTCTTGCTCACACCGTTCATGGTGTAGATGTATTGCGACATGGGGCTCTCCGGAACCGGGACGCGCCGAGCCCGGCCGGATGGCCTGGGACAGGGCGGGAAGAAGGGGATTATCCCGCAGGGTGGGGGCAGGTTGCCAGCACGGAAGGGGCCGGCCGCGCGCGTCGCGCTGGCCGTTCAGGCCGCGCTGCGCCGGGACGCCGGCGGCGGGCCGGCCGGGCCCGGCTCAGATCCAGATGATCAGGGCCACCACCAGCGCCACGCCCAGGTACTTGAGCGTGTAGTACAGGCCCTTGCTGCGCTCGCGCAGGGCCTTGCTCTTCAGTCGCAGCGCGTAGAAGTACTTGAACGCCCGGTTGAAGCCGCCGGTCCTGTCGCCTTCCTGGTTCGGCGAGGCGCCCGCGGCGATCAGGTTGCGCGCGACGAAGCGGTTGAGCGCGGCGGCCCAGCGATATTTCATCGGCCGCTCGATGTCGCAGAACAGGATGATGCGGTTCTGCGTGCTGTCGTTGCGGGCACTGTGGATGTAGGTCTCGTCGAACATGGTCCATTCGCCGTCGCGCCAGCTGTAGCGCTGGCCGTCCACGTCGATGAAGCAGGCGTCGTCGTTGGGCGTGTCCAGGCCCAGGTGCAGCCGCAGCGAGCCGGCGTAGGGATCGCGGTGTGGCCGCAGTTCGCTGCCGGGCGGCAGTTCGGTGAACATCGCCGCTTTCACGCCGGGCAGCCCGCGCAGCAGCGCGGTGGTGGCCGGGCACAATTCGGCCGCGGAAGGATGGGCGTCGTCATACCACTTCAGGTAGAAGCGCTTCCAGCCGCGCCGGAAGAACGAGTTGAAGCCGACGTCGGTGTAACCGTCGGCGGCCTTGATCTGCTGCATTTCGCGCAGGTGCCGGGCCTCGGCGCGGATTTCCCGCCAGCGCGCGCGCAGCGGCGCCAGTTCCGGGAAATGCCGTTCCGGGTCCAGGAACGGCGTGGTCGGCACCCGCGAACAGGCGTACATCAGCACGTTGATCGGCGCCATGAAGGTCGAATGATCCAGCAGCTGCCGGCCCAGCCGATGGCGGACGCGGCCGCGGAAGTGCACGTAGACGGCACTGGCGACGAAAAGGAGGACGAGGATCCATTTCACGGCGGGGGACATCCAGATGATGGGGACCGGCTGGCGGAACCGCGGGAGCGGGCTGGCGGGTCGGGCAAGCGGGTCGAACTGGCCCATTGTCGGCCAGAACGGGCCCGGCGGCACCTGTCCAGGTTGGCCGCCATACGCCCGTGGGCTAATATTTCAAGTCTTGTCCCGACCGCCTGAATGCCGGTCCGCCGGTCCAGCCGGGTCTCCCCCTTCTTTCAGCTTCCCCTCCGAGGCCGCGAATGTTCCCCAGCACCACCCGTATTGCCGGATTCGATGACGAACTCGCCCAGGCCATCGCCGCCGAGGCCCGCCGCCAGGAGGACCACGTCGAGCTGATCGCCAGCGAGAACTACGCCAGCCCGCGCGTGATGGAGGCCCAGGGCAGCGTGCTCACCAACAAGTACGCCGAAGGCTATCCGGGCAAGCGCTATTACGGCGGTTGCGAATACGTCGACATCGCCGAGCAGCTGGCCATCGATCGGGTCAAGCAGCTGTTCGGCGCCGACTACGCCAACGTGCAGCCGCATTCCGGCTCGCAGGCCAACCAGGCCGTGTATTTCGCGCTGCTGCAGCCGGGCGACACCATCCTGGGCATGTCGCTGGCCCACGGCGGCCACCTGACCCACGGCGCCAAGGTCAACGCCTCGGGCAAGCTGTTCAACGCCGTGCAGTACGGCGTCAACGACCAGGGGCTGATCGACTACGACGAAGTCGAGAAGCTGGCGCTGGAGCACAAGCCGAAGATGGTCGTGGCCGGTTTCTCGGCCTACTCGCAGGTGATCGACTGGGCGCGCTTCCGCGCCATCGCCGACAAGGTCGGCGCCTACCTGTTCGTGGACATGGCGCACGTGGCCGGCTTGGTCGCGGCCGGCGTGTACCCCAATCCGCTGCCGCATGCCCACGTGGTCACCTCGACCACCCACAAGACCCTGCGCGGCCCGCGCGGCGGCATCATCCTGGCCAAGGGTGCCGGCGAGGAGATCGAGAAGAAGCTGCAGAGCATCGTCTTCCCGGGCATCCAGGGCGGCCCGCTGATGCACGTCATCGCCGCCAAGGCGGTGGCCTTCAAGGAAGCGCTGGAGCCGGAATTCAAGACCTACCAGGAACAGGTGGTGAAGAACGCGCAGGCGATGGCCGCGACCATCATCCAGCGCGGTTACAAGATCGTGTCCGGCGGCACCCGGAACCACCTGATGCTGGTCGACATGATCGGCAAGGGCATCACCGGCAAGGCCGCCGAGGAAGCGCTGGGCAAGGCCCACATCACCGTCAACAAGAACGCCGTGCCCAACGATCCGCAGAAGCCGTTCGTCACTTCCGGCCTGCGCATCGGCACGCCGGCGGTGACCACCCGCGGCTACAAGGAAGCCGACTGCGTGGCGCTGGCGAACTGGATCTGCGACGTGCTGGACGCGCCCAACGACGACAAGGTCATCGCCGGCGTGCGCGAGAACGTCACCCGGCAGTGCCGCCAGTTCCCGGTCTACGGCTGATCGGCCGGGCCGGCGCGCCGCCGCCCCGTGGCGGCGGTCGCGGCCCGGACTGCGGACGCCGGTTTTTCCCGCCGCCCGGTGGCGTCCGCGTCCGCGCGGACCGGGCCGGATCGTGACCGGGAGCGGCGGCGGCAGTACACTCAGACGCTCGGACGGTCTTCCGTCCATGCCCGCCGCTTCCTTCGGCGGAAAGCCCCAGAGCCGATGCACTGCCCCTTCTGCCAGCACACCGATACCCGCGTCATCGATTCGCGCGTCTCCGAAGACGGCGCGACGATCCGCCGCCGGCGTGAATGCGAAGCCTGCGGCGAGCGCTTCAGCACGCTGGAAAACATCGAGATCAAGCTGCCCGCGGTCATCAAGAGCGATGGCCGCCGGGATGCGTTCGACGCGCGCAAGCTGCGCGCCGGCTTCGATCGCGCCCTGCAGAAGCGCCCGGTCTCGGAAGAACAGATCGAGGCGGCGGTGCGCGCGGTGGTGCACAGCATCCGCATGAGCGGCGAGCGCGAAATCCCGTCGCGGCGGATCGGCGAATTCGTGATGAACGAACTGCGCAAGCTCGATCACGTCGGCTACGTGCGTTTCGCCTCGGTCTACCGCAGCTTCGAGGACGTGGCGGATTTCCGCGAGGAAATCGAGAAGCTCGAACGCGATCTCCCCGCCGGCGCCGGGCAGCTTTCGCTGCTGGGCGGCGAAGTCGTTCCCTTCGACAAGAACCTCGACAAGCACAAGAAGCGCTGAGCCATGCGCATCGAATGGATCGGCCGCCATCCGCAGCACGTGGCGGCGCTGGCGCGCTGGCACCACGCCGAATGGGGTGCGTTGTACGACGACTGGACCCTGCCGGCGGCGACCGCTGAACTCGAGGACCACACCCGCCGCGACTCCCTGCCGACCACGCTGGTGTTGATGGACGGCGGGCGTCTGCTGGGCTCGGTCAGCCTGCTGCTGGAGGACGCGCCGGAACTGCGCGACCGCGGCGGTCCGTGGCTGGCCAGCCTGTTCGTTTCGCCGGATGCGCGCGGGCGTGGCGGCGGCAAACGCCTGGTCGAGGCGGCGGTCGCGCATGCGGCCGCGCAGGGCGTGCGCTGGCTGCGCCTGTTCACGCTGTGGCACGAGGATTTCTACGCGGATCTGGGCTGGAAGCTGGAAGAGCGCAGCCAGTTGCACGGGGTCTCGATCGCCATCATGGGCATCGATCCCGCGCGGCGGCGGCACGCCGCGGTTCGCTGAGGCGACCGCGCGACCGGCATGCGCGGCCGCTGCCGGCGCGAGTGAGATTAGAATCGCCGGATGAGCGAATCCCGTTTCACCTCCACCGATCACGCCCTGATGGCCCAGGCCCTGCGCCTGGCCGAACGCGGCGCCTACACCACGCGTCCCAATCCGATGGTCGGCTGCGTCATCGCCCACGGCGATGCCGTGGTCGGGGAAGGGTGGCACCGGCGGGCGGGCGAACCGCACGCGGAAATCCTCGCCCTGCAGGCGGCCGGTGATCGCGCCAGGGGCGCCACCGCCTACGTGACCCTGGAACCGTGCGCGCATACCGGCCGCACCGGTCCCTGTGCGGATGCATTGATCGCCGCGGGCGTGGCGCGGGTGGTGGCGGCGATGCGGGATCCGTTCCCGCAGGTCGACGGCGCCGGTTTCGACAGACTGCGCGCGGCCGGCATCGCGGTGGAGGCCGGATTGATGGAAGCGCAGGCACGCCGGCTCAACCGGGGTTTCCTGTCGCGCATCGAGCGTGGCCGGCCGTTCGTGCGGGTCAAGCTGGCGACCAGCCTGGACGGGCGCACCGCGATGGCCAATGGCGATTCCAAATGGATCAGCGGCGATGCCTCGCGCCTGGACGTGCAGCGCTGGCGCGCGCGGGCCGGTGCGATCCTGACCGGCGCCGGCACGGTGCTGGCCGACGATCCCTCGCTGACCGTGCGGCTGGAGGACGACACGCCGTTCGTGCCGCCGTTGCGGGTGGTGCTGGACCCTGGCCTGGCGACGATCGCGCGTGGCCGGGTCCGCGAAGGCGATGCGCCCACCCTCTACATCCATACCGCCGATGCCAAGCCGCCGCGCGAAATCGCCGCGCAGCGCGCGGTGGCGCCCGCCGACGGCAGCAACTTCGATCTGCGCGCGGTGCTGGAACTGCTGGCCGCGCGCGGCATCAACGAAGTGCAGGTGGAGGCGGGCGCCACGCTGGCCGGCGCCTTCATCGCCGCGGGCCTGGCCGACGAAGTACTGCTCTACGTCGCGCCGGTGTTGCTGGGCGATCAGGCGCGGCCGCTGTTCGCCGGCCTGGGCATCCACAGCATGGCCGAACGCGCGCACCTGAAGATCGTCGACGCGCGTGCCATCGGCCAGGACCAGCGCATCCTGCTGCAACCCGCGCCCGCCGCCTGAACCCGTCGATCATGGCCGCTTTCAAGGATCACTTCTCCGCGCTCGCCGACAGCTACGCCAGCTCGCGGCCCACTTACCCGGATGCGCTGTACGACGCCATCGCCAAGGTGGTGCCGGCCGGCGCGCGGGTGTGGGAACCGGGCTGTGGCAGCGGCCAGGCGACGCGGGGCCTGGCCGGGCGCTTCGCCCATGTCCACGCCACCGACCCGAGCGCCGCGCAGATTGCCCGCCATTGGGCACAGCGGGAACCCGTCGGCAACGTGACCGTGGCGGTGGAACTGGCCGAGACGCCCGCGCTGGCCGACGCCAGCGTCGAACTGATCGCGGTGGCGCAGGCGCTGCACTGGTTCGATCGCCGCGCTTTCTTCGCCAGCTGCGAGCGGGTGCTGGCGCCCGGCGGCGTGCTCGCGGCATGGACCTACCAGGACATCGTGTTCTCCGACGACCTGGCCGACGTGGCCGAAGCCGTGCGCGACGACATCGATCCGTACTGGCCGCCGGAACGCAATGACGTGGACGTCGGCTACACCGGCTACGACTGGCCATTCGACGCCATGCCCGCGCCGGCCGATCTGTGGCTGACCGCGGACTGGACCCTGCCGCAGCTGCTGGGCTACTTCGCCAGCCTGTCGGCGACGGCCTGCTTCCAGGCCGCCACCGGCCGCGACGCGATCGAAATCCACGGTCCCGAACTGGCGGCCGCGTGGGGTGATCCGCTGCGCGTGCGACGGATGCGCTGGCCGCTGGTGTTGCACCTGCGGCGCAAACCGGCCTGATCGGACCGCCCGGCCCGGGAGATCCGTTCCCGGCCGCCGCGATCGCGTCGGCGCGACACTGTGTTCGGCCGGAACCGCCGGGACGGGGTGTTACAATGCGCGCGCCGGTTCGCCGGCAAACCAGCGACGTCTTCAGGGCGGGGTGTAATTCCCCACCGGCGGTAGGTGCGCCAGCACGAGCCCGCGAGCGCCTCCGGTCGTGCCGGAGGGTCAGCAGACCCGGTCCAATGCCGGGGCCGACGGTTACAGTCCGGATGAAAGAAGACGGCAAACGCGGGGCGTCGCGTGATGCGATGGCCTGCGCCTGCCTCATGCCTTGGGGCGTTTTTCGCTTTTCACCACCGCGAGAAACGTTTCATGTCCCAGACATTCCTGCTCCTTCCGCACGCCGTGCGTCCCGCCGCGCGCCGCGTTGTCCCGTTCCTCTTCCTGTCCAACGCCGTTGCCGGCGTGCTGCGTGCGGAGGTGGCCTGATGTTCACCGGCATCATCGAGGGCCTGGGAACGCTGGCCGCGACCGAGCAACGCGGTGGCGACGTCCGCCTGACCGTCCGGGTCGGCACGCTGCCGTTCACGCAGGTGCAGTTGGGCGAGAGCATCGCGGTCAACGGCGTGTGCCTGACCGTGATCGCATTCGATGCCGATTCGTTCCAGGCGGATGCGTCGAACGAAACCCTCGCACTGACCACCCTGGGGGGACTGGCGCCCGGGGCGCCGCTCAACCTGGAGCGCGCGATGCGCCCGACCGACCGGCTGGGCGGCCATCTGGTCAGCGGCCATGTCGACGGCATGGGTGAAGTGCTGGAGATCCGCGAGGATGCGCGCGCGCAGCGCTGGCGCTTCTCGGCGCCGGCCACGCTGCTGCGCTACATCGCCAGGAAAGGATCGATCTGCGTCGACGGCGTCAGCCTGACCGTCAATGCGGTCGACGACGCGGGTTTCGAAGTGGCGCTGATCCCGCATACGGTCTCGCACACCGCGTTCGCGCAGACCCGCGTGGGCGACCCGGTGAACCTGGAAATCGATCTGGTGGCGCGCTACGTCGAGCGCCTGCTGGGTGCGCGCGAGGCGGGGATGCCCGCATGAGCTTCGCCACCATTCCCGAACTGTTGGAAGAAATCCGCAACGGCCGCATGGTCGTGATCGTCGACGACGAGGACCGCGAGAACGAAGGCGATCTGATCATGGCCGCGGAACTGGTCAAGCCGTCGGACATCAACTTCATGGTCACCCACGCCCGCGGGCTGGTCTGCCTGTCGTTGACCCGCGAGCGCTGCCGCCAGCTCGGCCTGCCGCCGATGGTCCAGGACAACACGTCGCCGCACCACACCAATTTCACCGTCAGCATCGAAGCCGCCGAAGGCGTCACCACCGGCATCTCCGCCTATGATCGCGCGCATACCGTGCGCACCGCGGTGCGGCCGGACGCCAAGCCGCAGGATCTGGCGCAACCCGGCCACATCTTTCCGCTGATGTCGCAGCCCGGCGGCGTGCTCAATCGCGCGGGCCATACCGAGGCGGCCACCGATCTCGCGCTGATGGCGGGGCTGGAACCGGCCGGCGTGCTGGTGGAGATCCTCAATCCCGACGGCAGCATGGCGCGTCGCCCGCAACTGGAAGCCTTCGCGCGCGAGCACGGCCTGAAGATGGGTTCCATCGAGGAGCTGATCCGCTATCGCCTCAGCACCGAGCACACGGTCGAGCGCGTCGACGAGCGCGACATCCACACCGAACACGGTCCGTTCCGTCTGTTCACCTACCGCGATCGGCTCAGCCACGGCCTGCACTTCGCCCTGCTGCGCGGCACCGCCGATGCCGCCGCGCCCACCCTGGTACGCGTGCACATGCTGAACCCGCTGGCCGACGCGCTGCACTGGCGCCGCGCCGATTTCGGCCCGGCCATCGGCGACGTGCTGCGCCGGATCGCCGCCGAGGAGCGCGGCGCGCTGGTGCTGCTGGGCGATGCCGCGAGCCCGGACGCGCTGCTGGACCGCATCCGCGAATGTCCCGAACCGCCCGCCAGCCGCGCCGGGGTGCTGGCGGAATGGCGCCGCAACGGCGCCGGCAGCCAGATCCTGGCGGATCTGGGCCTGGGCCGCCTGCGCGTGCTGGGCACGCCCCGCCGCCAGGTCGGCCTGGCGGGCTTCGGCCTGGACGTCGTCGAATACGTTGAACGCTGACGGTGCCGGCACCGGCCGGCCCCGGCGCCCGGGGTCGGCCCTGCTAAACTTCCCAACCCCCAAGGAACCCTGCCCATGGCCCACTACGAAGGCGACCTGCGCGCCCCCGAAGGCGCCCGCTTCGCGATCATCGCCAGCCGCTGGAACGCCCGCATCACCGACGTGCTGGTGGCCGGCGCCCGCGAGAGCCTGGCCGGCAACGGCGTGGGCGAGGACGCCATCGACGTGATCCGCGTGCCCGGCGCCTGGGAAATCCCCGTGGCCGCCGCGCGCGTGGCCGCGGGCAGCGCGCACGCCGCGATCATCGCGCTGGGCTGCGTCATCCGCGGCGACACCCGGCATTACGAACATGTCGCCGACCGCTGCGCCGAAGGGCTGATGCGCGTGCAACTGGATTTCGGCGTGCCGGTGCTCAACGGCGTGCTGGCGGTCGAACGCATCGAGGATGCCGAGGCGCGCGCCGGCGGCAGCCACGGCAACAAGGGCGAAGAGGTCGCGCTGGCGGCCGTCGAGATGGCGCAGTTGCTGGAACAGCTGCCGTAACCACATTCAGGCTGGAGAAGTCGTGAGCCGACAGTACCGAAAAGATGGCGTCGATCCCGTGACCCGCGCGCGTGCGCGCCGCCGTGCGCTGCAGGCGCTGTACGCGTGGCAGGTTTCGGGGGGCGAGGTCGGGCAGGTGATCGCCCAGTTCGCGCACGAGCAGGCGCATGAAATCGCCGATCTCGAATACTTCGAGGATCTGGTGCGCGGCGTGGTGAAGCATCGCGCCCAGCTCGACGAGGCGCTCGCGCCGTACCTGGACCGCACGGTGGAGGAAGTGGATCCCATCGAGCGCGCGGTGCTGCGCATCGCCGCCTACGAACTGCTGCATCGCCTCGACGTGCCGTACCGGGTGGTGCTGAACGAGGCCATCGAAACCGCCAAGCGCTTCGGTGCCGAACACGGCCACACCTACGTCAACGGCGTACTGGATCACGCCGCGGTGGCATGGCGCCCGGCCGAGACGTCCGCCAAGATGCGTTGAAGCGGACCGGACGCGGCCGGCGCGGCGCGGATCGCCGCTCCTCCCGGCAGACCCAGGCTCCGGCCGCGGCCTGCCGGCGTTGAAAGCCTGACCCGCGGGACGACATGGACACTGGCGAATTCGATCTGATTGCCCACATCCGCGCCCGCGCCGGCGCGCGCGGCGACGTGATCCTCGGCATCGGCGACGACGCCGCGCTGCTGCAGCCTCCCCCCGGTCGCCAACTCGTCGTCACCGCCGACACGCTCAACGCGGGCGTGCATTTCCCCGAAGCCACCGCCGCGGTCGACATCGGCTGGAAGGCGCTGGCCGTGAATCTGTCCGATCTGGCCGCGATGGGCGCCGCGCCGGCCTGGTGCACGCTGTCGCTGTCGCTGCCGGCCAGCGATCCGGCGTGGCTGGACGCCTTCCTCGATGGCTTCCTGGCCTTGGCGCGCGCGCACGACATCGCGCTGATCGGCGGCGATACCACCCGCGGGCCGCTGGCGATTGCGATCACGGCGATCGGAACGATCGAACCCGGTCGCGCGCTGCGTCGCGATGGCGCACGCGTGGACGACGATATCTGGGTCAGCGGCACGCTCGGCGATGCGGCCGCGGCGCTGCAGGCCTGGCCGGATCCCGCGCCCGCGTTGCGCGCGCGGCTGGATCGACCGACGCCGCGGGTCGAACTCGGCCGCCGCCTCGCGGGCGTCGCAAGTGCGGCGCTGGATGTGTCCGATGGACTGCTGGGAGACCTTGGCCACCTTTGCCGGGCCAGCGGCGTCGGCGCGGATGTCGAACTGGTGC
>Ga0180217_1001442_pt1 | contig 26086 bp, 21 predicted proteins | sample eDN3rd37CBELigOP_FD_128521 | JGI IMG/M metagenome (GOLD analysis project Ga0180217, IMG submission 128521) | Enriched Organic Plus compost microbial communities from Emeryville, California, USA - eDNA 3rd pass 37_C BE-Lig OP (version 2) (version 2) ... | reverse complement strand
CCTTGTTCTTTTGCCGACGCACCCCTCGCGCGTCCGGACCCCAAGACGCAGGGCTTGGACGGACCCACATGTCGGTTCTGTAATTTTCTTTTGCTGAGCCCTGCCCCGCCTCCAGGCGCCTTGCGCAAGGACAGGAGCAGTTGGGCGACGCCCACTGGACAGGCCATGGCCTGGCTTCGCAGAATGGCCGCGCCCAGGACCGCCGGGCCCTTGAACGGATCCCTTTTCGAGCGTGCAGCCCCAACGACAGCCCGCCCCCGCGCCGACGATTTCGGCCGCTGCGGCACAGGATCTCGAGCGTGCGCGGCTGCTGTCGCGTTCGGGCCGGGGCGCCGAGGCCGAGCAGGCCTATCGGGCGCTGCTGGCGCGCGAGCCCCGCTGCGCGCAGGCGGCGGCGGGCCTTGCGCGATTGCTCACCGCTTCGGGCCGCGCAGCCGAAGGCGAGGCGATCATCCGCCCCTTCGCCGAGCAGCAGGCGATATGGCCCGAGGCGCTCTCCGCCCGCGCCGCGGCGCTGAAAGCCATGGGCCGAAAGGCCGAGTCGCTCGCCGACTACCGCTTGGCTGCGCGCTTCAATCCGACCAGCGGCGTCGCCGCCCACAACGTCGCCTCCGGCCTGGGCGACGCCGGCGAGGACGAAGAGGCGGCGGCTGAAGCCGAACGCGCCTTTCGCCTCGGGGTCGACGCCCCGGAGACATGGCTCGTCTACGGCCGCGCGCTGCAAGGCCTGCGACGGTTCGAAGAAGCGGAGCGGGCCTTCCGTGCGGCCCTGGCGCGACGGCCGTTCTATCTCGACGCCCTACGCGACCTCTGCCAGCTCGTATGGATGCGCACCGGGGAGGCCGCGACGGCCCTGCAGCCCCTGGAGGCCGCACTCGGCGCGGCCACCGGCCAGCCTGTGATCGCCGCCGCGCTCAGCGCGCTCAAGGTCCGGGTCCTCAATCATCTGCTTGGCGAAGAAGCCGCCCTCGCCTTCGCCGAAGAGGCCCTGCGCCGCGCGCCGGGCGATCCGCGCCTCGCCTTGGAAACCGCGGTCCTGTCGCTCACCAGTCGTCCTGAGCGCAGCCTCGAGCTTTGCGCCGCGGTCCTCGCGCGTCACCCGCAAGACGCCTCCGCGCGCCGGGCCATGACGCACGCCTGTCTGGCGCTTGGAGACAACGTCCAGGCCGCGGTCATCGCCGAAGAGCTGCTGGACCGCGATCGCTTCGACCAGGAGGCCGCAGCGGCGCTCGCCACCGCTTGGCGTGCGGCAGGCGATGAGCGCTACCGACAGCTGTGGGACTATTCGACGCTGGTGCGCGCGCAGACCATCGACACCCCGAAGGGGTGGTCGGGCCTAGCCGGCTATCTGGAAGAGCTCGCCGCGGCGCTCGCCGAGTTGCACGCCTTGCGCGCCCATCCCCTCGATCAGTCGCTGCGCGGCGGCACCCAGACCTCGCAGAACCTGTTGCTGTCGAAGAACCCGGCCATCGCCGCCTTCTTCGAGGCGATCGAAGGGCCGATCCAGGCCTACCGCGCCGGTCTTGGTCAGGGCCCTGACATCTTCCGTGCGCGCAACGGCGGCGGCCACAGGATTCTTGGCGCCTGGTCGGTGCGGCTGAGGCCGGGAGGGTTCCATGTCGACCACATTCACCCGCAAGGCTGGATCTCGTCGGCCTGTTACATCGAGGTCCCGTCCTCGGTAGGCGCCGGCGACGACAGGGCCGGCTGGCTGCGATTTGGGGCTCCCTCGATCCCCACGCGTCCAGCCCTCGATCCCGAGCATTTCGTTCGACCCGAACCCGGTCTTCTGGCCCTCTTCCCCTCGTATATGTGGCACGGCACCGTGCCCTTCGGAGGCGAGGAACCGCGCGTGACGATCGCCTTCGACCTCGTTCCCGACTGATCAAATTCAAAGTGAGGCTGGGCGCAGGCCCTGCGTCTTGATTAAAAGCCGCCTCCGGCGCGGCTGTTCGGCCGTCCCCCGTCCTTGTGTGAGTCGCCTATGAACCGTCGTTTCGCCCTTCTGATCGTCTTGTCCATGGTGTTGGGCATAGGCGTCGGCTGGGCCTGCAACCAACTCCTCAGCCCCGAACAGTCGCAGCAGGCGGCCGAGGGGCTGTCGCTGATCACCGACGTCTTCCTGCGGCTGATCAAGATGATCATCGCGCCGCTGGTGTTCACGACTCTGGTCGCGGGTATCGCGCACATGGAGGACGCCGCTGCGGTCGGCCGCATCGGCGCCAAGACCATGGGCTGGTTCATCTGCGCCTCGATCGTCTCGCTGCTGCTCGGCCTCTTCATGGTGCACCTGCTGCAGCCGGGCGCTGGCCTGCACATGCAGACCGCGGCCGCCGCAGGCGCCGCGCCGACCGCCACCACCGACGCCTTCACCCTCAAGGGTTTCATCACCCACCTGGTGCCGACCTCCATCGTCGACGCCATGGCCAAGAACGAGATCCTGCAGATCGTCGTCTTCTCGCTGTTCGTCGGCACGGCGGTCGCCGCCATCGACGACAAGGCCCCGGCCGTGATGCACGTGGTCGAGCAGGGCGCGAACATCATGCTGAAGGTGACCGAGTTCGTGATGAAGCTGGCGCCGCTCGCCATCTTCGCCGCTCTCGCCTCGACCATCGCGACCCAAGGCCTTTCGATGCTGGCGGTCTACGGCAAGTTCGTCCTGGGCTTCTACGCCACCATGGGCACGCTCTGGGTGCTGCTGTTCATCGCCGGCTTCCTGGTGATTGGTAAGCGCGTCGTGCCGCTGTTCGGCGTCATCCGTACGCCGGCCCTGCTCGCATTCTCGACCGCCAGTTCCGAAGCCGCCTATCCCCGTATCCTCGACGCCCTGCCCAAGATCGGGGTGCGTCGTCGCATCGTCTCGTTCGTGCTGCCGCTCGGCTACTCGTTCAATCTCGACGGCTCGATGCTGTACTGCACGTTCGCGACCATCTTCATCACCCAGGCGCACGGCGTGCACCTCACGGTCCAGCAGCAGATCTTCATGCTCCTGCTGCTCATGGTCACGTCGAAGGGCATCGCCGGCGTTCCGCGGGCCTCGCTGGTCGTGATCATGGCCACCCTGACCTATTTCGGCCTGCCGGAGGCCTGGATCGCGCTGGTGCTGGGCGTGGACCACCTTCTGGACATGGGCCGCTCGGCGACCAACGTGGTGGGCAACTCCGTCGCCGCCGCGGTCGTGGCCAAGTGGGAAGGCGAACTGGACGACGTCCCGGAGGACGAGGAATCCGTCACCGCGAAAGCGACGACCTAGCCGACCAGCCCGCGAAGAAAGGCGATCGTCTCGATGGCCGCCATGGCCATGGCCCCGATCACCACCATGTCGAACCCGCGTCGCAGCCAGATCAGCAAGCTGGAACGGCGCGGGGCTTCGACTTCCGAATCGACGAACGTGAAGCGCATGCTGTCCTCCGACGGGACATCCTCTCCCGACGGAGAGCGACGTCGGCAAGGTGCGCGCCAGAGGTCAGGCGGCCAGCACCGACCAGCACCAGAAGCCTGCGCAGGCGATCAGCAAGGTCCAGAGGAAGACGCGAAAGACGAGCCAACCGCTGGGCGGCGGCTTGCGCGGCGCGGGTTCCTCATAATGGATCGAGAAACGCGTCATGCCACACGCGTAACGTCGTTCCGTGAAAAGCTTGTAAACGCCTTTGGTTAGCCCGGAGAAGAACCCCATGCGTTCTGGATCGTGTCTGTGCCGCGCCGTGCGCTTCGAGATCGATGGAGACTTGGCGCCGATCCAGTTCTGCCATTGCGGCGACTGCCGGAAGGCCCAGGGGACCGCCTTCGCCTCGAACATTCCCGTCGCGACGAAGGACTTCCGTCTCCTGAGCGACGAGGCCGAGTTGCAGGCCTATGAGTCCTCGCCCGGCAAGGAGCGCGTCTTCTGCCGGCGCTGCGGCTCGCCGATCTTCAGCCGGCACGTCTCGGCGCCCGGCGTGGTCAGGCTACGCGCCGGCGCCTTGGACACGCCGACAGGCGCAGCTCCGGGTTTCCATTTCCACGTCGCATCCAAGGCCGACTGGTGGGACATCACCGACGACCTGCCACAGCATCCGCACGCGCGTCCCGCCTAGCGCAGCGGGTTGGGTCGGGCGACCGCGTCCCCTGGCAGCCGCGCCTGATAGGCGCCAAGCCGGCTGTCGGGCGTCATGTAGTCGGTCGAGACGTACTGCGCCCCGGACGCGAAGGCCGCCTCCTGACGCGTCCGGTCGTTCGCCCGCGCTTCCATGGTGTCCGCATCGGCTCGCGTCCGTACGATCAGGCCGGCGCGCACCGCGGCCTGAATGCGGGCGGCCTCCAGCTTGGGTTCGTTCAAGGTGATGTAGCCGGCGGCGGGAGAGGCTTCGTCCGTATTCACGAACATGACCCGTCCTTCGAGCGAGGAGCGGGCGCCGCGATAGATGGCGACCTGTTCCGGCGGAGCGTCGAGCGCGAACATCACCTTGCCGCGCGCCTTCGCCAGTTTCGGCCAGGCGCCCGCCTGGACGGCTTCGCGCAAGGTCGCATGTTCGCCTTGCACCTTGTCGGGCGTGATGAGGTCGCCTTCGGCGAAAACCGAGCGGATCTCCGCGTCCACCAGGTCCATCGCCTTCCCATCGAAGGGCGCCGCCACGACCGCGCCCGGCACGTTCATCAGCCCGCCCTCTTTCAGGTTGATCAGGATCAGCAGCGGCAGGTGGTCGGGGTGCGCCTTCGACCAGGCCCTCACCTCCTTCAGGCAGTCGGCGAATAGGGGGCAGTTGGAGCGGTAATCGATGTCCTGAGCGTGCATGACCTTCAGCCCCGGCTTCTTCAGAGGCTCCAGGTCGTAGGGCTGGTCGTTCGCCATCTTCATCGCGAGCGGCGATGCATAGCGGCCGGCGTCGGGATCGTTCAGCACGTCCAGTTCCAGCTGGCGCGCGCCAGCCTCGAGTTGCTCCCTCAGCGGCAGGTGGGCGTAGTCGAGCCCGTCCGCCTGCCGCGGGTCCGATGCGCGGATCAAGGCCATCTGGGCGGGCGAGATCGCCAGCTTGTAGGAATTGTGCGTGCCGACCGTCTGGATGTCGTTCATCCGCAGGGCGTCGATCGCCTCGCGGCGACAGCCAGGCTCGCCGGACGGCTTCTCGAGGTCGCAAAGCGGGGAAAGGGCTGCAGCCGCAGCAAGGACAATGCCGATCATGCGCTTCTCCTAGGGGGCATGCGCGTCGTCCGGATGACAACGGCTCAGGCTTTGAGCCTCACCACCGTGATCTCCATCGGAAGTTGGGGATAGTCGCCCCGAGCGACCGCTCCGATCAGCTCACAGAAGCGCTCCGGATAGATCCGCTCGGTGGTGCGGGCGATCTCCTCCAGGCTCCACCAGCGGATATCGTCGACGAGGTCGTTCTCATGGGCCTCCCAACCGAGGCGCGAGGGCTCCCCGCCCGTACAGCGCGCCACGATATAGCTCTCCCTGAAGCGGACTTCCTCGCCGCTCGCTAGGGCGCCGAGTCCCTCGCGGAGCCAGACCACCGGTCCAAGCTCCACCTCGGTGAAACCCGTCTCCTCCGCGATTTCCCGCAAGGCGGCCTGCGCCAGGGTCTCGCCAGTTTCGAAGCCGCCGCCGACCGTGAACCACGCAGCGGTATGGGCGGGCCGGTTGGGCAAGCGCCCCTTCATCAGGAGGATGCGGCCATCCTGGTCGAACAGCAGCACTCGGGCGGTTAATCGCTCGCGCAAAGACGGGTCCTCCGGCCAAGGCGCCCGACTCCTAACCTGCTCTGGCCACGAAACGAACCAGCTTCAACGGCAAATTAATCGCGTATGGCCAAGCTGACCGCTCCTGGGATGGAGAACCGCCCCGTGCCGCTCGCACCACAGCGCCTGCTCGGTTTCGCTTTTGCGAGCGCGGACCTGCTTTTGGAGATCGCGCCGGACGGACGGATCGGCCTGGCGATCGGCGCCAGCGAGGCCCTGTCCGGCTCGCCGGAAGGGGCGCTTTCCGACCGCCCCTGGCGTGACTTCGTCGCCGCCGCCGACCAAGGCATGGTGGAGGCCATGCTCGAGGGCCTCTCCGAGGGAGAACGCGCAGGTCCGATCATCGTCACCCTGGCCAGCAGCGCCGACGGCGCGGCGCGGGCTGCGGCCATGTCGGCCTTTCGCATGCCGGGCAACGCCGGCGCCGTCTCCTGCGCCTTCAGCCGCGCCGCTCCCAGACCAACGCAAGGCCTGCAGAGCAAGGCCGATTTCGAGGCCGCCACCCGCATCCTGATCGAGGCCGCCCAGGCCAGCGGCCAGGAACTGGAAATGGCCTTCCTCGAGTTCGCGGGCCTCACCGCTCTGCGCGCGCGCCTGGACCCCACCGCCTCCAGCGCCCTCGACCAGCGCCTGGCCGGCGCCCTGCGCGCCCAGTCCCACGGCGGGGCGGCCGCGGCCGATCTAGGCGCCGATCGCTTCGCGCTCGTGCGTCAGCGCGGCGAGGGGCTGGAGGCGCTGCTTCGACGCCTCACCGAGCTCGTGGCGAACGGACCGGACCGTTCGGTGCGCGCAGTCGGCCGCCTGATGGTCTTGCAGGGGGACGCATCCTCCAGTCAGCTGGCGCGGGCCATCCGCCTGTCGCTGGACGGCTTCATTTCGGAAGGGCTGGCAGGCGCCGGTTCCGACCTCAACGAGGTCGTCGACAGGTCCCTCAAGAAGACCCTGGCCGACGTCGGAGCCTTGGGCGCGGCGGTCAACGACAAGCGTTTCAACCTCGTCTACCAGCCGGTGGTCGATCTGAAGGCCGGCTCCAGCCTGCATCACTACGAGGTGCTGGTTCGGTTCGGCGACAACGCCAGCCCCTATCCCATGATCCGCATGGCCGAGGAGCTCGACCTCATAGAGGCCCTGGACATCGCGGTCGTCGAGCAGACGGTGGCGCGACTGGCGGCCGAGCCCGCCTTGGCGCTCGCCGCGAACATTTCCGGACGCACCATTATCAGTCCGGCCTTCGTCGAAGCGGTGCGGCAGATGCTGGCGAAACGCCCGGGCGTGGCCGCCCGCCTGCTGCTGGAGATCACCGAGAGCGCCGCCATCGACGATCTCGCCCTGGCCGACCGTCATCTCGTGGCGTTGCGTGGCGAGGGGTGCCGCATCTGCCTGGATGATTTCGGCGCCGGGGCGGCGTCCCTGGCCTATCTTCAGCAGCTCACCCTCGACATCGTGAAGATCGACGGCCGCTATATCCGCGAGCTGCAGCACGGCGGGCGGGAGAGCGCCTTCATCCGGCACCTCGTACACATGTGCTCGGAGCTCGGCGTCAAGACCATCGCCGAGATGGTCGAGAACACACAAGCCGAAGAAGCGGTGCGCCGCGCCGGCGTCGACTTCGCCCAGGGCTGGCTCTATGGCGCGCCGAGCGACCAGCCCGAGTTCAAGGCGCCTGGCGCGGCCAAGCCGGCGGCCAGACGCCTCGGCGCGGTGGACAGCTGGGGTTAGGCCGCGCCCGCGGCCCACTCCGCCAGATTCTGCTCCAGCACCGTCAGCGGCATGGCGCCGGAAAGCAGGGCCGCGTCGTGCCAGGCCTTCAGGTCGAACCTCGAACCGAGCTTGGTCTTGGCCTCGGTGCGCAGACGATCCCAGACCGTGTGGCCGACCTTGTAGCTGGTCGCCTGGCCCGGCGCGCAGCAATAGCGCTCCACCTCCCGCAGGGCGCGGCTGCGCGGATAGCCGGTGACTGAGACCATGTAGTCCGTCGCCTTTTCCCGGCTCCAGCGCTTGTGGTGGATGCCGGTGTCGACCACCAGCCGGCAGGCCCGGAACAGCAGCGACTGCAGATAGCCCGCCTGGCCATAGGGATCGTCCTTGTAGACGCCCATCTCGTCGGCCAGCTGCTCGGCATAGAGCGCCCAGCCCTCCGTGAAGGCCGAGAACCCACCGCCGGTCCGCCGGATGATCGGGATCTTGTCGCTCTCCTGGGAGAGCGCGATCTGCAGGTGATGGCCGGGCGTGGCCTCGTGATAGACCAGGGTCGGCAGGTTGTACTTCGGCCACTCGTGCGTGTTCTTCAGATTGATGAAGAACGCCGCCGGCCGCGACCCGTCCAGCGCCGCGCTCTGATAATAGCCGTTCGAGGCGCCGTCCTGGATGAAAGGCGGCACCCGCTTCACGGTCACCTTCGCCTTCGGCAGGGTGCGGAACGCCTGCGGCAGACGCGCGGCGATCGCCTCCACCTGCCGGTTGAGGTCGGCGATCAGCGCCGCCCGGCCCTCGTCGGTGTTGGGATAGAGCTGGTCCGGATCCTCGTTCAGCGCCGTCAGCCGCTCGGCCACCGTACCGCTCGTCCGGCCCTGGCCCTTCAGGATGACGTCCAGGCGCGCCGTGATGTCGGCCACCTGCTCCAGGCCCATCTGGTGGATGTCCTCGGCGCTCATCGTAGTGGTGGTCGAGGCCTTCAGGGCGTCGGCATAATAGGCGCCGCCCTCCTTAAGCTTCCAAATCCCCGCGTCCGAGGTCGCCTTCCCGCGCACCGCCTGCATGGCCGCGATCTGGCGATCGAGGGCGGGAAAGATCTCCTGCGCCACGATCGTCGTCGCCGGACCTGCGTAGTCTCCCGGCAGGTTCGCGGCCTTCGCCTTGCCCGCGATCGAGGTCACCATCACCGTCTTCTCGGGCGCCTGCTCACGCAAGGCCTTCATCTGGGCCAGCGCCAGATCGCACACGAAGTCCGGCGGCACGACGCCTGCGGCCACGTCCGCCTGCATGCGCGCGAGATCCTGGTCCATCGCGACGGCGAAGGCCTTCAGACGCGAGATGTAGGCGTCCGCGTCCGCCGCGGTCTCCACCCGGTGCTGATTGTCCAGGAAATCGGGAACGCCGCGATAGGCCCCGTTCTGCTGGCTGATCACATAGGGGCTGAAGCGTCCGCCGACGGAACCGAACTTGTAGCGGTCGCCTGCGGCCAGCGCGTTCTCCTGGCCATAGAGGACCGTGTCCAGATCGACCTTCGAGGGGTGGGAGAGCGCTTGGCGATTGATCCCCTTCAGGGCCGCGACCCGCGCCCGCGTCTGCTCCAACCGCCTGGCCCGCCCGGCGGCGGAATAGTCGTCGAGACGGCTCTTCAGCGTCGCTCTTGCGCCCTTGTCCAGGCCGAGCGAGGTGGCCCGCTCGGGGCTCTCGTCGATCTGCTCCTCGAAGATGCGGTCGAGAAGCGCCCGCAGCTTGGCGTCTTCGCTCGCTTGCGCCAGGGCGGGCGTCGCCGCCACCAGCGCCGCGCCCGCGCTGGTGGCCAGGAAGGCGCGGCGATCCAAAGGCTTATTCACGGAAATCTCCCCCAAACTCGAACTCAGACCGTTGTGCGGGCCACGTACTGGTCGATCACGGTTTCCAGCACCGTCAGCGGCATCGCGCCCGAAAGCAGCGCCGCATCGTGGAACTGGCGGATGTCGAACTTGCCGCCGAGGGCCGCCTGCGCCTTGGCGCGCAGACGCAGCCAGGTGAGCTTGCCGACCATGTAGCTGCAGGCCTGGCCCGGCCAGACGCAATAGCGCTCGATCTCCGTCGTCGCCGAGGAGGTCGGCGAACCGTCGATCGAACTCATGGTCTCGATCGCCTTCTCCCGGCTCCAGCGCTTGGCGTGCAGGCCGGTGTCCACCACCAGCCGCGCCGAGCGGAACAGGGCCGCCTGCAGCATGCCGAGTTCGCCCAGCGGATCGCCTTCATAGACGCCCATCTCCTTGGCGAGTTCTTCGGAATAGAGCGCCCAACCCTCGCTATAGGCCGGGAAGCCGGCGATGCGGCGCAGCATCGGCAAATCCGCCTCCTGCTGCAGCGAACGCTGCAGGTGATGGCCCGGGATCGCCTCGTGATAGGTGAGGGTCTTCAGCGTCCACTTGGGGTTCTCGGCGCTGTCGCGCAGGTTGATCCAGTAGATGCCGGGGCGCGAGCCATCCAGGGCCGGACGGTTGTAGTAGCCGCCTGGCGCGCCCGCCTCGATGAACTTCGGCACCCGGCGGATCTCCACCGGCGCCTTGGGCAGGGTTCCGAACGCCTGCGGCAGGCGCGGCTGCATGGCCTTCACCAGCGCATTCAGGTCGGCGATAAGTTGGACCTTCGCCTCGTCCGTGTTCGGGTAGAGCTGATCGGGCGCCTTGAAGAGGGCCGCGATCCGCTGGCTCACCGGACCCTGGCTATAGCCCTTGGCCTTCAGCAGCATGTCGGCGCGTTCGCTGAGCTGTCGCGCCTGCTCGAGCCCCAGCTCGTGGATCTCGTCGGCGCTGAGCGTCGTCGTGGTCGCGTTCTTCAGCGACAGCCGATAGTACTCCTCGCCGTCCGGCAGCCGCCAGCAGCCCGCATCGTGGGTGGCCTTGCCCTGCAGCGAGGCCATGTGCGCGATCTGCCGGTCCAGGGCCGGAACCACCTTCTCGGCGTAGATCTTCGCAGCCGGTCCGGCATAGTCGCCGGGAAGGCCCTTCTCCTTGGCCCGGCGCGTCACGGAGCTGACCAACGGCGAGGCTGCGGGATCGGTCTTCAAGCCCCGCATCTGGACCAGGGTCCGCTCCACGACGAAGTCCGGCGGGATCACGCCCAGGCCTGCATCGTGCCGCGCGCGTTCCAGCTCCTGGTCCATCACCGCGGCGAAGGCTTCCAGGCGAGCGAGATAGGCGTCGGCGTCGGCCTTGGTTTCGATCGTGTGCTGGGAATCCAGAAAGTCGGGAATGTCCTGATAGGCGCCGGTCAGCTGCGAGAGGACATAGGGTTGTCCCGTGCCCTCGTCCCCGTAATCGAAGCGCGCGTCGGCCAGGGCGTTATTCTCGGCCGTGAACAGCACCGCATCATAGTTCGGCTTGTCCTTGTCGGAGAGCTTGGCGCGGTCGATGGCCTTCAGGCGGCGAAGCTGATCGGCGTTGCGCGCCTTGTCCTTGGCGAGCGCCGCGAGCGAAGCCTCGTCCAGCTTGGACTTCGCCGCCGCCCGCGCGCCCTTGTCGAGGCCAAGACTGGTGACCGCCCGTGGGGAGTCGTCCAGCCGCTCTTCGAAGAACCGGTCGAAGAGCGCCCGCATCTTCGCATCTTCGGGATTGCCGGTCTGGGCGAAGGCCGGCGTGGCGGCCACGGCGGCGGTGGAGGCCAGAAAGGCCCGGCGGTCGAGATGAGCCGTCACTAGGTTTCCCCCTCGCCGATCAGGCCCGCGCCTGGGCGATGTATTGATCCACGACCGCCTCCAGGACGGTCAGCGGCATGGCGCCGGAAAGCAGGCCGGCGTCGTGGAACTTGCGGATATCGAAGCGGTCGCCGAGCGCGGCCTTGGCCTTTGCGCGCAGGCGCAGCCATTCGAGCTTCCCGATCATGTAGCTGCACGCCTGGCCCGGCCAGACCACATAGCGCTCGATCTCGGTGGTGGAGGCGGTGGTCGGCGTGCCGCTGATGGCGTTCATGGTCTCGATCGCCTTCTCGCGGCTCCAGCGCTTGGCGTGCATGCCGGTGTCGACCACCAACCGCGCGGCGCGGAAGAGAGACGACTGGATGTAGCCGATCTCGCCCCGCGGGTCGCCTTCATAGACCCCCATCTCCCGGGCCAGTTCCTCCGAATAGAGCGCCCAGCCCTCGCCATAGGCCGAGAGGAACGAGGCCCTGCGGATCATCGGCAGGTCCGCTTCCTGCTGCAGCGAGAGCTGCAGGTGATGCCCCGGCACGCCTTCATGATAGGTGATGGTCGGCAGCGCCCAACGCGGATACTCGCCGGTGTCGCGCAGGTTGATCCAGTAGATGCCGGGGCGCGAGCCATCCAGGCTCGGCTGGTTGTAATAGCCGCCCGGCGCGCCAGCCTCGATGAACTTCGGCACGCGCTTGATCTGCAGCGGCGCCTTGGGGAGCGCGCCGAAATACTGCGGCAGACGCCTGGACATGGCCTCGACCATGCCGTTCATGTCCGCCAGCATCTTCTCCTTGCCGACGTCGTCGTTCGGATAGTGGTAGCGCTTGTCCTTGTAGAGCGCCTGGATCCGCTCGCCGACCGAACCCTGGGTCAGGCCCTCGCCGCGCAACAGCACGTCGGCCCGCGCCTCCAGCGCCTTGGCTTGCTCCAGGCCGATATTGTGGATCTCGTCAGGGGAGAGCTTGGTGGTCGTCGAGGCGAGCAGCGACTGCGCGTAATAGGCTTCGCCGTCCGGCAGCCGCCACACGCCGGCCTCGTGGATCGCCTTCGGCCGGGCCGCCTTCAGGAGGGCGATCTGGCGCTCGAGCGCCGGCGCCACCTTCTCGGCATAGATCTTCGCCGCCTGTCCCTGATAGTCGCCGGCGACGCCCTTCTCCTTGGCGCGCCGCGCCACGGAGGCCACAAGGGTCGAAGCCTCGGGGTTCGTCAGCAGGCCCTGCATCTGCGGCAAGGCGCGATCGATGATGAAGTCCGGCGGAACGACGCCGGCGGCGATGTCCTTGCGCGCCCGCTCGGTCTCCTCGTCCATCACCTTTCCGAAGTCGGCCAGGCGGGAAAGATAGGCGTCGGCGTCTTCCTTCGTTTCGATGCGGTGCTGGTTGTCCAGCCAGTCGGGCGTCGACTGATAGGAGCCGGTCAGTTGCGAGACCATGTAGGGCTGGCCAGCCCCCAGATAGCCGTAGTCGAAACGCTGGTTCGCCGCCTCCGCGGTCTCGAGGTTGAAGAGCACGCTGTCATAGTTCACCGCCGGCATGCCCGAGAGCTGGTTGCGGTCGATCGCCTTCAGCTCGGCCAGTTGCCGGGTGTTGAGCGCCTTGTCCTTGGCCTTGTCCGCCAGGGACGCGTCGTCGAGGTGGAACTTGGCCTGCGCCCGTTCGCCCTTGTCGAGGCCGAGGCTCGTGACGAGCTGCGGCGAGTCGTCCAGCGCTTGCTGGAAGATCTTGTCGAGGAAGCGGTCGAGCTGCCCGGCCGGTCCTGCAGCTTGCGCCGCCGCCTTGGCTCCATAGCCGCTCAGAGCGGCCATCGCTCCCGCGGAAAGCAGAAGTTGACGCCGGTTTTGCATGTCGCACCCCACCCTGGACTCGTCACAATGTGACGCGGACCCTAGAAGCGGTACGATGGACGCCGCAAGTACGCCGGTGGCGCTCGGCCTTAATTCTCCGTAATGGGACGGCGGCCCTTCAAGACCCTGTCGCAGAACCACCGCATTCTTCCGGCAGGTGTTAACTCCTCCTCCCTACCGACCGGACCTAGACGACGTGACAAACGCCAAGCCTGCCGACTGGAGCCGCAAGCTCGCAGCCTACAAGCGCCCGCACCTGGGCCGCAGCATCTTCGAACTCGTCGTCACCGCCTCGGCCCTGGCCGGTCTCTGGGCTCTGGGCTGGCTCGCCTTCCACATCGGAGCCTGGTGGCTGGCCCTCCTGCTCAGCGTGCCGGCGGCCGCCTTCCTGGTCCGCCTCTTCATGATCCAGCACGACTGCGGGCATGGCGCCTTCTTCGAAGCCAAGGCCGCCAACGACTGGACCGGGCGCGTCATCGGCCTCTTCACCCTCACTCCATACGACTACTGGCGGCGGACGCACGCCATGCACCACGCCACCTCGGGGGATCTGGACCGTCGCGGCCTGGGCGTCATCGAGATGCTGACGGTCGAGGAATACCTCGCCCTCCCCCCGCTGAAGCGGCTCGGCTACCGCCTCTATCGCAATCCTGCCGTGATGTTCGGGCTCGGCCCGACCTTCGTCTTCTTCCTGCAGCAGCGCCTTCCCATCGGACTGATGAAGGACGGCTGGCGTCCCTGGCTCTCCACCCTCGGCAACACCGCCATCGTCGCGATGGGGATCGGCCTCATGATGTGGCTGCTGGGGGTCCTGCCGGTGATCCTGGTGAACTTCACCACCATGGTGATCGCGGCCACCATCGGGGTCTGGCTCTTCTTCGTGCAGCATCAGTTCGAGGGCGTCGCCTGGGCGCGCAGCAAGGACTGGAAGCGCGACCACGCGGCCCTGCACGGCAGCTCGCACTACGACCTGCCCCAGCCGCTGCGATGGCTGACAGCCAATATCGGCGTCCACCACGTCCATCACCTTTCCAGCCGGATTCCCTTCTATCGCCTGCCGCAGGTGCTCAAGGACCATCCGGAACTGCACGAGGTCAGCCGCATCGGCCTCTGGGAAAGCTTCCGCAATGCGCGGCTGGCGCTCTGGGACGAAGCCAGCCAGCGCCTCGTCTCCTTCCGTGAGATCCGCCACCTGCCGCGCGCGGCCTGATCCAAGCCCTAGGGCTGGCTGCCCTAGGGTCAACATTGACACCTCTCCTCAGGTAAGCCCCACACTTCTCCCATAAGAACAAAGATGGGAGGACGTGGTGAGCGCGTGGACATTCGCTGACGTCTGGGAGGCCATCGCCGCCCTGCAACCCGATCAGCCCGCCCTGATCCAGGGCGATCGCGTCGTAAGCTGGGGGCGGTTCGACGCCCGCGCCGACGCCCTGGCGGCTCATCTGGTGGCGAGCGGCTTGAGCCCCGAGGCCAAGGTCGCCGCCTATCTCTACAACGGCCCCGAATACCTCGAGACCTACTACGCCGCCTTCAAGGCGGGTCTGGCTCCCATCAACACCAACTACCGCTATGGCGGCGACGAGCTGACCTATCTTTTCGACAACGCCGACGCCGAGGCGGTGGTGTTTCACGCCAGCTTCGCCCCGGTGCTCGAACCGCTGCGCGACAAGCTCACGACCGTGAAGCGCTGGATCGCCGTCGCCGAGCCCGGCTACGCCGCCCCCGCCTGGGCCGACGACTATGAGACCGCGGTCGCCACGGCGCCGCCTCAACGGCCGTTCAAGGCGCCGTGGGGCCGGTCACCAGACGATCTTCTTCTGCTCTATACCGGCGGCACCACCGGCATGCCCAAGGGCGTCATGTGGCGGCAGGACGATCTCTTCAACGTGATCGGCGCCGGCGGCCACGCCCTGATGGGGCTGCCCCCGCTTGAAAGCCTCACCGACCTCCCCCAGCGCATCGGTTCCTATGAGCGGCCCATCACCCTGGTCTGCTGTCCGCTGATGCATGGGACTGGCCAGTTCTCCGCCTTCATCACCCTGAACATCGGCGGCGCTGTCGCCTGCCTCCCCTCGCGCAGCTTCAGCGCCATCGAGCTGTGGGACGAGGCCGTGCGGTTGAAGGCCGACAATATCGTCATCGTCGGTCTCGCCTTTTCGACCCCGATGCTCGAGGCGCTGGAGGCCAATCCCGGCCGCTGGGACCTCTCCCACGTCAAGGCGATGAGCTCCTCCGGATCGATGTGGAGCCAGGAGAACAAGCGCGGCCTGCTCTCCCATGCGCGCAACGCCGTCATCATGGACTCGTTTGGTTCGTCCGAAGCCGTGGGGCTCGGCGCCTCCGCATCCGCCCCCGGCGCGGAAGCCGCCACCGCGGCCTTCATGCTCGGGCCAAATTGCGCGGTCTTCACCGAAGAAGGGCAGCGCGTGCGGCCCGGCTCGGGCGAGCGGGGTCTGGTGGCCGTCTCAGGCTTCCTTCCCGTGGGTTACTACAAGGACCCCGACAAGACGGCCAAGACCTTCCGGGTCATGGAGGGCGTGCGCTGGAGCGTTCCTGGCGACTGGGCCGAGGTGAACGCCGACGGCACGCTCAAGCTGCTCGGCCGCGGCAGCCAATGCATCAACACCGGTGGCGAGAAGGTCTTCCCCGAAGAGGTGGAAGAAGCGCTCAAGACCCACCCCGGAGTGCGCGACGCCGTCGTGGTCGGCGTGCCTGATCCTCGCTTTGGCGAACGCATCTGCGCGGTCGTCGAGCCCGATCCCGCTGGCGGAGTCCTGACGCTGGAGGACCTTGCTGCGCACGTCCGAGCCAGGCTCGCCGCCTACAAGGCGCCCCGCGAACTGGTCGTGGTCGACAGCATCGGCCGCGCTCCCAACGGCAAGGTCGACTATAAGGCCTCGCGCGAGCGGGCCCTGGCGAGCCTCGGGGTGGGCGCCTAGCCGCTCAAGGCTCGGGCGAGACGCGGACCAGCAGCTTGCCGTCGTGCCGGCCGGTGAAGAGCAGTCCCAACGCGTCCACCGCGTTCTCCAGTCCATCGACCACGTGCGCCTTCCATTTGAGCCGCCCGCTGGCCACTAGCGGCGCCAGCTCGGCCATGCCTTCGGCGAAGCGTGGCAGGTAGTCGATGACGATGAAGCCCTTGATGAGGATGCGGTGCATCAGCACCCGGCCGAAGTCCTTCGGACCGGCGATCGGCCCCTCGGCGTTGTAGGTCGAGATCATGCCGCACAGGGGCATGCGGCTGAAGTTGTTCATGTGTCCGATCACGGCGTCCATGATCGCCCCGCCGACATTCTCGAAATTGATATCGACGCCATTTGGCGCCAGCCGCGAAAGCGCCTGGTCGACATCTTCGTTGCGGTAGTCGATCGCGCCGTCGAAGCCGAGCTCTTCGGTGAGCCACCGACACTTTTCCGATCCACCGGCGATGCCGATGACGTGGCAGCCCTTCAGCTTCGCGAGTTGGCCGACGATCGAGCCGACCGCGCCGGCCGCGGCGGACACGACCACCGTCTCGCCCGGCTGCGGCTTGCCGATGTCCATCAGGCCGAAATAGGCGGTGAGCCCCGTGCCGCCGAGCACGCTCATATGCGCAGTGAGGGGCACACCTGAAAGCCGGGGCGTGCGCCGCGCGTGGCCCTCGGTCACGACCATGTAGTCCTGCCAGCCGCCCAGGCCCGGATTGACGATCGTGCCCTCAGGCAGGTCGGCCGATCGCGACTGTTCGACGACGCCGATCACGCCGCCCCGCATGACCTCGCCCACCTCGACCGGCGGCATGTACTGGTCGCGGTCGCTCATCCAGATGCGATGGGTCGGATCGAGCGAAAGATAGATGTTCCGGACGAGAACCTCGCCGTCCTTCAGCTCCGGCGTCACCGTCTCGACGAGCTCGAGGTCGCCTGCGCTGATCTCGCCGGTCGGACGGCGACGAAGGACCCATTGGCGATTTATCGGCATGCGCGTTCTTCCCTTCCCTTTTGACGATCATGAGGGCGGGAGCGAGCGGAAGTCGAGCGCTAGAGGGGTTGTTCGCGGCGTTTCAGCCTGGCGCTGAGCACGGAAAGGACGGCGAGGGCCAGCAGCGGCCAGGCGACCTCCGGCCTGAGCAGGATCGAGGCGTCCGGCGTCGGATCGCCAAGGAAGGCCTGGCCGAGCCCTGAGCCGAGATAGCTGTAGATCAGCGAATAGGGGATCGCACCAACGGCCGTCGCCGCCACATAGGGCCGGAAAGGGGCGCGCGCACAGCCTGCGGCGACGTTCACCAGCCCAAAGGGGCTGAGCGGCACCAGACGGAGCGTCAGCAGGTATCTGAAGGGCGCCCGGTCGAAACCTTCCATTAGGCCCCGCCATCGGCTGCCTGCCAGCAACCTTCTGATCCGGTCCCCCGCCGCGAACCGCGCCGCCAGATAGGTGATGATCGCGCCGAGGGTCGACCCTACGATGGTGGCCCCCGTCCCGACCAGCGGGCCGAACAGGAAGCCGCCTGCGAACATCAGCACCAGGCCCACAGGGACGAACGCCGCCGTCGCTATGGCGTAAAGGCCGACGAAGACCGCCAGGCTCGCGATCGGCGCGGCGGCGACTTCCGCCCGCAGCCTCACCTCATTGGCCTGGATATTGTCGAACGAGATGTCGGTGGCCAAGCCGCTTGCGTACAGCCCCGCGGTCGCGCCGATCAGCAGCAGGGCGGGTATCCACCGCGCGACGATGCGCAACGCCTTACGGCGTCCTGTCCGATGTCGTGCGGTCATCCGGCGTTTCCCACTTCGCCTTCCTCCCCGCCTGCCATCCAGAACGACTCAACGCGAGGTCGTCCAGATCGCTCCGGCGGAGGTTACGCCTGATTTTGTGACCGAACCAAGACGATCAGCCCGGCCGCTTGCCGCTCAGCTTCTTCTTCCACGGCGGCTTGCCGGATTTCGGCCCAGGACCGCCGGGCGGTCCCTTGAAGGGCTTGCGAGCCGGCGCCGCGCCTGGAGCCCCGGCGGGTTCGATCTTGATCTCGTCGGCGGCAGTGGCGCGAACGGCTTCCGCGAACTTGGCTTCCGCCGCTTTGGAAATTTCGAACTTCGTCTCCCGATCGAAGATGCGGATCGCCCCGATGTCCTTCTTGGTGACGTGCCCGAGACGGCAGATCATGGGAATGAGCCACTTCGGATCGGCGTTCTTGCTGCGTCCCACGGTGATGCGGAACCAGCTCACCTCGTCGGCCGAGAGGCGATCGGGCTTGCCCACCACGCCCTCGCCGCGCTCGCGCCGCGGCCTGTCCTGCTGCGGACCGCGCGTATCTTCGTAGAGCTCCTCCGGCGCCGGGAGGCGCTGGCGATGCATGCGGATCAGCGCCGCTGCGACCTGCTCGGCCGTGTGGGACTGGAGAAGGAGCTGCGCAAGGCCCGCCTCTTCGTCCCCGACGGTCTCCGTGAAGATCGGATCCTCCAGCAGCCGGGCCTGGTCCTTGGCGCGGATCTGCTCGGCCGTCGGCGGCCCCTGCCACTGCACCTCGACCCCCGCGGTGCCTAGCAGCTGTTCGGCGCGCCGGCGACGCGTGTAGGGCACCAGCAGCACCGAGGTCCCCTTGCGACCTGCACGGCCCGTCCGGCCCGAACGGTGCAAGAGGGCCGGCTTGTTGATCGGCAGATCCGCATGGATGACGAGCCCGAGGTCAGGCAGGTCCAGGCCGCGGGCGGCCACGTCGGTCGCGACGCAGACCCGGGCGTGACCATCGCGCAGGGCCTGCAGGGCGTCCGACCGTTCCCGTTGACCAAGCTCACCGGAAAGACCGACCACGGCGAACCCACGCTCGCGCAGGGCCGCATGCATGTGGCGTACGCCCTCGCGGGTGTTGCAGAAGACCAGGGCTCCAGGCGCCTCGAAGAAGCGCAGGACGTTGACCACGGCCAGTTCCACCTCGTTCGGCGCGATGCGGATGGCCCGATACTCGATGTCGCCGTGGGGTTCGTCGCGGCGGAGGGTGTCGATCCGCAAGGCGTTCCGCTGATAGCGCTTGGCGAGCGCAGCGATGTCCTTGGCGATGGTCGCGGAAAACAGGAGGGTGCGCCGGTCGACCGGCGCGGAGTCCAGGATTTCCTCCAGATCCTCGCGGAAGCCCATGTCGAGCATTTCGTCGGCTTCGTCGAGGACCAGCACCCGCAGGGCGCCGAGGTCAAGATTGCCGCGCTCCAGATGATCCTTCAGCCGCCCCGGCGTGCCGACGAGGATGTGGCAACCGGCGGCCAGAGCCCTCTGCTCCCGCCGCGGATCCATGCCGCCGACACAGGTCTCGATCTTCGCCTGAGCCGGGGCGTAGAGCCAGGCGAGCTCGCGCGCGACCTGCATGGCGAGCTCCCGGGTGGGCGCGATCGCCAGGGCGAGCGGCGCCCCGGCGCGCCCGAAAGCTTCGGCCTCTCCAAGCAGCGTGGGGGCGGCCGCAAGCCCGAAGGCGACCGTCTTGCCCGAGCCGGTCTGCGCCGAGACGAGCAGGTCGCGCCCGTCTGCTTCCGGGGTCAGCACCGCAGCCTGGACGGGCGTCGGTTCGGCATAGCCTTGGCTCGCAAGCGCGCGCGCAAGGGCGGGATGGATGTCGGGGAAAGCCATGATGGTCCTGAGAAGGTTCGCGCCACACACAAAAATAGCGCGGGGCGCGCCTTAGATGCCAAGCGCGCGGTTCCTGCAAGCCTTGCCGCCGATAAATCCCGCTCCAGGGCGGATGGGCCGCAGCCGCGGGTCGTGGCAAGGTGCGCAAAAGAGGGAGCAGGAATGTCCGATTACGACAATGAGATCGCCGCCGCCATGGCTGTGACCGACGCCTTCATGGCCGCCTTCAACGCCAGGGACCTCGCCGCTTTCGAAAAGACCTTCAACTTCCCCAGCGTGCGGCTCGCCTCCAACACGCTCACCGTGATCGAGCCTGGCTATCACCAGCCGCAGATGTTCGAGCGCGGTCCCTTGAGCGATTGGGATCATTCGGCCTGGGAGCGGCGCGAGGTGATCCATGCCGGCCCGGACAAGGTTCATCTCGACACGCGCTTCACCCGCTATCGCAAGGACGGCAGCGTCATCGGCGGCTTCGACTCCATCTATGTGATCACCTGCGAGGACGGCCATTGGGGCGTGAAGGCCCGCTCCAGCTTCGCCCCTTAGCCGATCACGCCGTGATCCCACATGTGGTCTGCGGCGCTGCCCAGCATCTGCAGGAACATCCGGTCGCCGCGCTCGGTCTGGGTGACGATCATGGCGGCGAAGAAGGCTGTGCCGAACAGGAGATATGCGCCGCGGCCATAGTGCCGCTCCAGATCCTCGAAGCCATAGCCGGTTACGCCGAGATCGGTGAGGGTCTCATGGTAGAGGCGCAAGAACTCCGGCTCGTGCGCCCTTCGAACCTCGGATGGCAGCGCTCCAGCAAGGAAATAGGCCAGGTCCGTCGGCCCCGCGCCGTAGGCGAACGACTGCCAATCCAGCACGGTCACGGGATAGCCGCCGGCCGCGCTTGCGAACATCATGTTGTCCGGCCGGAAGTCGTTGTGCGTCAGGCATCTGGGCCCGTCGTGCTCAGCGCCGAAGCCGGCGAAGCGCCTCGAGAGCCAGTCCCCGGCGGCGACCCACTCCGGCTTCAACCGGCCGTCATAGCGTTGCTTGAAGCCCTCCCACAGGGCCACAACCATGTCCTCGGTGACCATGGATCGGGGCGCCGCGCGTGAGCCGGAGACCCACGGCAGCTCGTCGAGGCCATCATCGCCCCAGTGCGAGGCGTGCAGCTTGGCCGCCTCGATCACGACGAGACGCGCCTGCTCGAGGGTGACGCCCTGCAGCTGGTCCCCCTGCACGGCTGGAGCCAGGTCTTCCATCATCAGGACGAAGGCGCTCGTCGCCTCGTCCACCTCGGCGAAATAGCACCGCGGCGTGCGCAGAAGCGCCTTGCGTGCGAGCTGCTGATAGAAACGCACCTCCCGTATGTAGTTGCCCAACATCACGCCGGTGTTGCGGCTCTCCTCGCCGGCGGCGGGGAACTTCCCTACCAGCGACGCCGGCGCATCAGCCGAGCGCCGTTCATAGTCGAGCTTGAAGCGGACGCTGTCGCCGATCTGTCCCGTGCCCACCGGCTCGGCCGTGAAGCTCCTGACCACGGCATCGACGCCGACGCCCTGCAGCACGGCCGTCAGCCAACCAGCGTCGATCTCGGCCGGCGCGCGGATGTCAGGGCGAGCCAGGACCGTCATGAGCCGAGTTGGTGCACATAGACCTCGTTGAGGCCGATGAGCCCGTCCTTGAGGATCACGAGATCGAAGCCGCGCAGTCGCCCGCCGCCCGCAACCTCACAGTACCAGCGGCCGCAGAAGCCGTTCCTGATCGGCCACACCTCGTCGGGGACGTAGGTCATGGCGGGGGTGGCGGCGAAAAGGCCGGCGAGATAGGTTCGCAGCGCTTCCCTGCCGGTCAGTCCCTGCGCGGTCTGCGGGTCCTTGTAGACGCAGTCCTCCGCATAGAAGGCGACCAGGCCGTCGACATCCTTGTCCGACCAAGCCTTCAGCCAGCGTGAATTGAAGCCCTCGATGTCGCTCACGGCCTCGATCGAGCTCATGTCATCCCTCCCCACCCAGCACCCGGGCGCGATGCGCCTCGGTGAACAGCTCCGGCGGCAAGCTCTCCGGCCCCGCCATGACCGCGAAGGCGTGCGCCTTCAGACTGGGATCAGCCGCCGCTCGCTCGAAAAGGCTGCGGCGCCTGGCGCGGGCGGTCTCTCCGAATTCCATGTCGAGTGCGGCTTGCAGCTTGGCGGTGAAGCGCAGCCGCCGCATCCGCTCGGCTCGCTCCTCGCCGTATTCCTCAAACGAGGCCGTCGACCAATCCTCCGTCGCCTTAAGGATGTCGCTGACGATGCGCACATCGCGATAGGTGATCGATAGGCCAAGACCGAGGATCGGGTCGTTCCATCCGGCGGCGTCGCCGACCAGGACCACTCCTGGCCCATAGGGCTGCTCGGTCCAGGAATCGGCGTTGAAGTAGCTGAACAGCGGGCCTGCAGGCCGGCCTTCCACCAGATGCCTGTTGTCAGGGCTGCAACTCATGGCGAAGGCATCAAGGAAGCGGCGGCTGCCATCGGGTCCCTTGAAGCGCTGCGCCTGTTCTAGCGGATAGCCCCCATAGACCCGGACGCGTCCGCCGCCCTGGGGAAAGGCGAGGAAGCCGAACTCGCCCTCGGTCCCGATCGCCTGCAGATCGGGCCTCCAGCCCTCGGCGCCCTCCACCAGCAGCCCCGCGAACCAATGATGCGGACGATCCTGCTGCAACCGGATACCGACCGCCTCGCGCACTTGCGACGTCCGACCGTCCGCCCCGACCAGAAGTCGTCCGCTGGCTTCGTGCACCTGACCTTCGTGCTCGTAGGTCACGGCGGGGCGCTCACCGGCCGCGACGCCCACAACGCGCACGCCGCGCAGAGCGACGGCGCCGGCCTCCCGAGCGGCGTCGAAGAGCGTCTGGCAATGCAGCGGATGGCCCAGGCAAAGCGGGCCGGGCACCCCCTCCTTGAAGATGCTGAGCGGCAGGGCCGAAGCCTCGGCCGCCGACGGATCCAAGGTTTCGTCATAGGTGACGTGGCGTGTGATGTGATGACCGCCAGCGGCCTTCAGCCGGTCGTAGAGGCTGAGCCTTTGCACCTCGACCACGCCCCAAGGCGCGATCCACTCGCCCCGGACACGGTCCTCATAAACATCGGACTGCTCCAACAGGAGCACTGAACGGCCGGCTCGCGCCATCACAGTCGCAAGCGCCGATCCGCCGATTCCGCCTCCGACTATGATCAGGTCATAGGTCGCCAAGGCCTGGACCTCCCACGGCTTTTTCTTTGAGTGTGAGATGCCTGCCGTGGGGTAGGTCCAGCCAATTCGAACAGCACCCTGATATTTCCGCAGCAGGCGTGGCTCGCCTTAGGGCTGGACATTCCTTCGCCGAGCGCGTCTGAGGCGCGCCATGGCGAAGACCGCGAAAAAAGTGATCGTTGTCGGCGGTGGGCCCGCGGGCCTCATGGCCGCCGAGGTGCTGAGCGCGGCCGGGGTCGCAGTCGAGATCTACGACCGGATGCCCAGTCTGGGACGTAAATTCCTGATGGCCGGGCGTGGGGGCCTCAATCTCACCCATTCCGAGGACTTGGAAAGCTTCGTCGCCCGCTACGGCGAAGCGGCCGATTGGATGCGGCCGGCCCTCCAGCGGTTCGGTCCGGCGGATCTCGTCTCCTGGGCCGAGGGACTGGGACAGCCAGTCTTCACCGGCTCAAGCGGTCGAATTTTCCCGAAGGCGCTCAAGGCCTCGCCGCTCCTGCGGGCCTGGCTGGCCCGGCTGTCCGACCAAGGTGTCCGCGTGACCCTACGACGGGAGTGGCGCGGGTGGAATGAGGCGGGCCGCCTGCTCTTCGCCACGGAGGATGGCCAGATCGAGGAGGCCCAAGCCGACGCCGTGGTCCTCGCGCTCGGCGGCGCGAGCTGGCCCCGGCTGGGTTCGTCGGGCGGCTGGGCGCAGTTACTTTCCGACCGAGACGTGAAGATCACGCCTTTCCAGCCGGCGAATAGCGGATTCGACGTCGCCTGGTCGGCCAGCTTCGCCGAACGTTTCGCCGGCGAACCGCTCAAGAACATCGCCGTCTCCTTGGGGGAGCATAGGGCCCGCGGCGAGGCCATGATCGCAAGTTACGGACTGGAGGGCGGTGTGATCTACGCCCTCTCCTCGATCTTGCGCCGCACGATCGCGGCGCAAGGGTCGGCCACCGTGGAAATCGATATGCGGCTCGACCTGGCGCGCTCCAGGCTGGCCGATCGCCTGCACAAGGCGGCGCCCGGTCAGTCGACGTCCAACCTGCTTCGCAAGGCGGCCCGCCTTTCCCCGGTGGAGGCGAACCTCCTGCGCGAAGGCTATGGCGTGGACCTGCCCCGGGAGCCGGGGGCGCTAGCCAGAGCGATCAAGCACGTTCCCGTTCGGCTCGACGCGCCCCGGCCGTTGGACCGAGCCATCTCTTCGGCCGGAGGCGTGGCGCTCTCGGAATTGGACGAGGGGCTGATGATACAGCGACTGCCGAACGTCTATGCGGTGGGCGAAATGCTCGACTGGGAGGCGCCGACGGGCGGCTACCTCCTGCAGGCCTGCTTCGCCACGGCCGTCGTCACAGCTGAGGCGATCCTCAACCGGGTGGGTGCTTAAGCCGGTCACGCAGGGTGGGCTTGCGCTTCACCGCCGCGGGCTTGGGCTTTGGCTGGGGCAAGGGCGGTAGCTGCTCGACGCCCCCGTCGGCGAACAGCCGCGCGGCGAGCATGAGGTCGGCCTTGACCGTTCCAAAGTCCGACGCCTCGACCCAGGCCCGCACCGCCACCTCCACAAAGGCTTCCGACATGCCGGTCACCTCGGCGAGGACGGCCGGCTCCTTGAGGACGAGCGGGTTGCTCTCGGCGCGCTGCTTCAGCCCCGCCATCAGGGCCGGCACGTCGCGCTTGGTGTCTGTGCGGATCACCACGTCGACACGGCGGCGGCTATGATAGCTGGTGTTGACAATGACGTCTCCGAACACCTTGCCGTTGGGCAGCACCACCTTGAGATTGTCGGGGGTCGCCAGCTCGGTGACAAAGAGGTCCAGCGTCTTCACCGTGCCTGTCCGCCCCGCGATCTCGACAACATCGCCGACGCGATAAGGCCGGAAGAGCAGCAGCATGACGCCAGCGGCGACATTGCTGAGCGTCCCTTGAAGAGCAAGGCCGATGGCGAGGGACGCCGCGCCGAGCACCGCCAGGATGGATGTGGTCTGTACGCCCAGCTGCTGCAGGACCGCGATCAATCCGACGATGGTGACGAGATAGCGGGCCAGCGAACCGGCGAAGCTTTGCAGCGTGACGTCCGGCGGGCCGCCGCCGTGCACCCGCGCGATCAGCCGGCGCACCAGGCGCGAAGCCCATCCCGCCGCCCACCAGGTGACGGTGAGGATGATCACCGCAACGACGAGGTTCACGGCCAGGTCGCCGGCGGCGTCTATGAACTTGTGCAGGACGTTTTCGTCGGTGGTGATCGTCTGCCGCAGCCGACTGCCGATCTCGGTTTCGATTTCTTGCATGCTCGACGCTTAACGCTCCGCCCCGGTGACAGCCAATACGTCAGGCGGCCTTCTGAAGTTCCTGCTTCACACGTTCAGCGAGCGTCTTGATGTCGATCGGCTTGGGTAGGAAGGAGATATTCTCCTCGCCTTCGAGCAGGTTGGAGAACTCCGCCTCGGCGTAGCCGGAGATGAACATCACGGGCGCGCCGGCCAGATAGCCTCTGGCATGCTTCAGGAGATCCGGTCCCTGCATCCCGGGCATGACCACGTCGGAGATCATCAGGTCGATCTCACCGGCGTGCGCCTCGGCCAGCTCCAAGGCCTCTTCGCCGGAGCCGGCCTCGATCACCTCATAGCCACGGGCCCGCAACAGCTTGGCCGCCACGGTGCGGACGGCGTCCTCGTCTTCCACGAAAAGAATGCGACCGGCGCCCGAGAGGTCCCTCGCCTTGGGCGGCGCCTTGGCGGCTACCGGTTCCGGCGCAGGCGCGGCGGCGCTCGGGACATGGGCGGGCAGGAAGATACGGAACGCCGCGCCCTGGCCCGGCCGCGAGGATACGTTGATCCAGCCTTCGGACTGTTTGACGATGCCGTAGACCGTGGCGAGACCCAGTCCCGTGCCCTCACCCACCGGCTTGGTGGTGAAGAACGGGTCGAAGATCTTGTCGATCACGTCCGACGGGATTCCCGGCCCATCGTCGGAAACCTCGATCAAGGCATGATCGCCCTTCGCGTTCAAATAGCCGGCGGCGACCGCCTCCTCCTGGGTGAGCCTGGCCAGGCGGATGCGCACCACCCCTCCGCCGTGGGCGCGGACGGCGTCGCGGGCGTTGACGGCAAGGTTCATGATCGCCGTTTCGATCTGGCTCCGATCCGCGCGGACGTGCGGCAGATTTCGGCCGTACTCGGTTTCCAGCTTCACGTCCTCGTAGAGCACGCGGCGGAGCAGCACCTCTGATTCACTGATCAATTCGCCCAAGTCCAGGGTCTCCCGCTGGACGGTCTGCTTACGCGAGAAGGCCAGCAGCTTGCGCACCAGGTCCGCGGCCCGGGCCGAGGTCGAGCGGATCTCGTT
>Ga0180217_1001440_pt1 | contig 26132 bp, 20 predicted proteins | sample eDN3rd37CBELigOP_FD_128521 | JGI IMG/M metagenome (GOLD analysis project Ga0180217, IMG submission 128521) | Enriched Organic Plus compost microbial communities from Emeryville, California, USA - eDNA 3rd pass 37_C BE-Lig OP (version 2) (version 2) ... | reverse complement strand
GGTTCTGCCCGGGGACAACGTGTCGATGGAAGTGAAGCTGATCGCTCCGATCGCCATGGAAGAAGGTCTGCGCTTCGCAATTCGCGAAGGCGGCCGTACCGTGGGCGCTGGCGTGGTGGCTAAAATCACCAAGTAAGTTTTAAAATGCAACAAGCGGACGAAGCCCAAAAGCTTCGTCCGGGTAGTCGAGCGGATTGCGAGCCGTGTAGCAGTAACCGCCGCAATCCATCAGCAGTTTCTAGGGGTATAGCTCAATTGGCAGAGCGTCGGTCTCCAAAACCGAAGGTTGTAGGTTCGATTCCTACTGCCCCTGCCATCATCGCCACGGCTTGCAGGCCGTGCTAGCAGCGGGGTCACTCGCCTGAATATGTCGAACACCAACGTAGAAACCGTAAGCAGCACCGTAGACCGCCTGAAGCTGGGTCTGGCGGTGCTTGTCATCATTGCCGGCATCGTTGCGTTCTCGGTGCTTGACGACCAGCCTGCTGTAGCCCGGGTCGGTATATTCATTGCTAGCGTCATTATTGCCGCTTTCATTGCATGGTTCAGTGAACCCGGCCGTCGTTCCATCGGATACTTGCGCGACTCCTATAACGAAGTCAAGCGCGTCACCTGGCCCACACGCAAAGAAGCCACGCAAATGACTGCCATCGTGTTCGTCTTTGTGGCGATCATGGGGCTGTTTCTGTGGCTCGTCGACAAGACGTTGGGCTGGGCCATTTACGGTCTGCTGTTGGGCTGGAGATAAAGGCCACACATGAGCAAACGTTGGTATGTAGTCCACGTCTATTCCGGCATGGAAAAAAGTGTGCACAAGGCGCTGCTCGAACGCATTGAGCGTGCCGGGCTCGAATCGTCATTCGGCCGCATACTGGTTCCCTCCGAAGAAGTCGTCGAGGTAAAGGGTGGAAAAAAATCCATTACCGAGCGCCGCATTTTTCCCGGCTATGTGCTGGTCGAGATGGAGCTCACCGACGAAACGTGGCACTTGGTCAAGAACACCAACCGGGTAACCGGTTTTCTGGGTGGCTCGGGCAACCGTCCTGCGCCGATCTCCGACCGCGAGGTTGAAAAGATCCTTTCCCAGATGGAAGAAGGCGTCGAAAAGCCTCGCCCAAAAATCCTCTTCGAGGTGGGCGAGATGGTTCGCGTCAAAGAAGGTCCCTTCGCCGATTTCAACGGAAACGTCGAAGATGTCAATTACGAGAAAAGCAAGGTTCGCGTTTCGGTCACCATTTTTGGCCGTGCCACACCTGTAGAACTCGATTTCGGTCAGGTCGAAAAGACCTGACGTTTTTCCAACCCCCGGGGAGCCGTCCGTTGCAACGGACCGGCGTCTGAACCCGTAAGGAGCAAAGCATGGCGAAGAAAATCGTCGGCTTTATCAAGCTGCAAGTCCCGGCTGGTAAAGCAAATCCATCCCCCCCAATTGGCCCGGCTCTGGGTCAACGTGGCCTGAACATCATGGAATTCTGCAAGGCGTTCAACGCCCAGACCCAAGGCATGGAGCCTGGTCTGCCGATTCCAGTGGTCATCACTGCCTACGCCGACAAGAGCTTTACCTTCATCATGAAGACGCCTCCGGCGGCTATTCTGATCAAGAAGGCTTCGGGCATTCAGAAGGGCTCGGCTCGTCCGAACTCCGACAAGGTCGGTACCTTGACACGCGCTCAGGCCGAAGAAATCGCCAAGACCAAGTCGCCCGATCTGACGGCGTCCGATCTTGACGCTGCCGTTCGCACCATCGCTGGTAGTGCCCGCAGCATGGGTATCACGGTCGAGGGGGTGTAACATGGCTAAGTTAAGCAAACGCGCTGCCGCGATCCAGGCCAAAATCGATCGCAACAAGTTCTATCCTGTCGCTGAAGCACTCGCACTGGTCAAGGAAACTGCTACCGCCAAGTTCGATGAGTCGATCGACGTCGCCGTGCAGTTGGGTATCGATCCCAAGAAATCCGACCAGCTCGTCCGTGGTTCCGTCGTTCTGCCCGCCGGTACCGGTAAATCCGTGCGCGTCGCTGTGTTCGCCCAGGGCGACAAAGCTGAAGCCGCCAAGGAAGCTGGTGCTGACGTCGTTGGTTTCGAAGATCTGGCTGAAAGCATCAAGGCCGGCAATCTCGACTTTGACGTGGTCATTGCTTCTCCCGACGCCATGCGCGTGGTGGGCGCCCTGGGTCAGGTACTGGGTCCCCGTGGCCTGATGCCTAACCCCAAGGTTGGGACTGTTACGCCCGACGTCGTCACGGCAGTCAAGAACGCCAAGGCCGGTCAGGTGCAGTATCGCACCGACAAGGCGGGCATCATCCACGCCACGATCGGTCGTGCTTCTTTCGGCGTCGAACAGCTTCAGCAAAACCTGAATGCATTGGTCGACGCATTGAACAAAGCCCGTCCTGCATCGTCCAAGGGTATTTACCTGCGCAAGCTTGCCGTTTCGTCCACTATGGGCGGCGGTGCTCGCGTTGAAATAGCTTCGCTGGCGGTCTAGTAGACCCTGGCAATAGTACTTTGGGCTGCATCGGGGTGACACCTCGATGTTGCTGTCAAAGACCGCTGGAGCCCTAACTATCCGCAAGGACGGGAAAGGGCTTAATCATCAGGTAGTTATCAACTGTATCCAGCGTAGACGGCGCCCATGGAAGATTTCTTTAAAGAACTCGACCAGGTGCGCCGCATTCGGTAGACACAAGAGACCCTCTCTCGTGTCGTTAGATGGAGTGTTCAAACCGTGAGTCTCAATCGTGAAGAGAAAGCGGTCGTAATTGAGGAAGTCTCCGCAGAACTTGCGAAGGCCCAGTCAGTTATTATCGCCGAGTACCGTGGTCTGGACGTCGCTGCCGTCACCGTATTGCGCAAACAAGCGCGTGAGTCGGGTGTGTATCTGCGTGTTCTGAAGAACACGTTGGTGCGCCGTGCTGTGGCAGGAACACCTTTCGAGGTGCTTTCTTCCAAAATGTCTGGTCCGCTTATGTACGCGATCAGCGAAGATCCAGTCTCGGCCGCCAAGGTACTCGCCAGTTTCGCGAAAACCAACGACAAACTCGTTATCGCCGGCGGGGCATTGCCCGACAACGCCCTCGATACTGAAGGCGTGAAGGCTTTGGCCACCATGCCGACCCGCGACGAGCTGTTGGCGAAACTGATGGGCACCATGCAGGCACCCATTACGCAGTTTGTGCGTACGCTCAACGAAGTTCCCACCAAGTTCGTTCGTGGCCTTGCCGCCGTGCGCGATCAGAAAGAGGCTGCGTAAGCCCTTTAGGGATTCGTCGAAAGACAGAGCGATACCCAACCCTGGCATTTATACCTATTTGGAGTTCTAAAAATGGCATTAAGCAAAGCAGAAATCCTGGACGCCGTCGCTAACCTGACCGTCCTGGAATTGTCCGAACTGATCACGGACATGGAAGAAAAATTCGGTGTGTCGGCTGCTGCCGCTGCCGTCGCTGTTGCTGCTCCTGCAGCCGGTGGCGCTGCTGCTGCTGCAGAAGAAAAGACCGAATTCGACCTGATCCTGGCCGAAGTTGGTTCGAACAAAGTCAGCGTCATCAAGGCCGTGCGTGAAATCACTGGTCTTGGCCTGAAAGAAGCCAAGGACCTCGTTGACGGTGCTCCTAAGCCTGTCAAGGAAGCCATGTCCAAGGCTGACGCTGAAGAAGCTCAGAAGAAGCTTGAAGAAGCTGGCGCCAAAGTCGAGCTCAAGTAAGCTTGTCGACGCCTGCCCGGGAAGGTTTTTGGCCTTCCCGGGCTTTTGCGTCTCCAGAAAACCCGTATTTGACTGCTTGCCAGTGAAGCCGGGTTCTCTGGAGTCGTAAGCCAGGGCCGTGGTTGACGGCCCATGTAACCCCTCGAGTCGGAGTGCTCATGCCTTATTCGTATACCGAAAAAAAGCGCATACGTAAGAGCTTCGCCAAACGTGAAGACGTCCAAGACGTACCCTACCTTTTGGCGACTCAACTGCAATCATTTTCTACGTTTTTGCAGTCAGATACACCCCCATCCCAACGTAAGGACGAAGGCCTTCAAGCCGCCTTTACCTCAATTTTCCCGATAGTAAGCCATAACCAGATGGCGCGCCTGGAGTTCGTCAGCTACGTGCTGGGCGACCCGGTATTCGACGTCAAAGAATGCCAGATGCGCGGCCTGACCTACGCTTCGCCCTTACGCGCCAAAGTGCGCCTGGTGCTGATGGACCGCGAGGTAAGCAAGCCCACCATCAAGGAAGTCAAGGAGCAGGAAGTATACATGGGCGAGATGCCGCTCATGACCAATACGGGCTCTTTTGTCATCAACGGTACCGAGCGCGTCATCGTGTCGCAGCTGCACCGTTCGCCTGGTGTTTTCTTTGAACATGACCGTGGCAAAACCCATAGCTCGGGCAAGCTGCTGTTCTCGGCCCGCGTAATTCCTTACCGTGGTTCGTGGCTCGACTTCGAGTTCGACCCCAAGGACATTCTGTTCTTCCGTGTCGACCGTCGTCGCAAGATGCCGGTCACCATTCTGCTCAAGGCCATCGGCATGACGCCCGAGGCCATCCTGGCCCATTTCTTCGATTTCGACAATCTCGAGCTGAAATCCGACGGTGCCATGCTCGAATTCGTACCGGAGCGCTGGAAAGGTGAAGTTGCGCGCTTTGACATCACCGACCGCGATGGCAAGGTCATTGTCGAAAAAGACAAACGCATCAATGCCAAGCATTTGCGCGATATCGCTGCCGCCAAGATCGAGCACCTGTCTGTTCCCGACGACTTCATTCTGGGACAAGTGCTGGCCAAGAACGTGATCAATCCGGAAACTGGCGAAGTCATCGCCAATGCCAACGACGAGATCACCGAAACCATTCTGGCCGATATCCGCGACGCCAACATCCGCGAAATCCAGACATTGTTCACCAACGATCTGGATCGTGGCGCGTATATCTCGCAAACCCTGCGTACCGACGAAACCGCCGACCAGATGGCAGCTCGCGTCGCCATCTATCGCATGATGCGTCCTGGCGAGCCTCCCACCGAAGAAGCGGTCGAGGCTCTGTTCCAGCGCCTGTTCTACAGCGAAGAAACCTACGATCTGTCACGTGTCGGCCGCATGAAGGTCAACAGCCGTCTGGGTCGTGGCGACGATATGTCTGGTCCGCTCACGCTCACTGACGAAGACATCCTTGACACCATCAAGGTGCTGGTCGAGCTGCGTAACGGCCGGGGCCAGATCGACGACATCGATCACCTGGGTAACCGTCGCGTCCGTTGCGTTGGCGAATTGGCCGAAAACCAATTCCGTGCCGGCCTCGTTCGTGTCGAGCGTGCCGTAAAAGAAAGGCTGGGCCAGGCAGAGGCCGAAAACCTCATGCCTCATGACCTGATCAACTCCAAGCCCATCTCGGCCGCAATCAAAGAGTTCTTTGGTTCGAGCCAGCTGTCGCAGTTCATGGACCAGACCAACCCATTGTCCGAGATCACGCACAAGCGTCGTGTCTCGGCCCTTGGACCTGGCGGTCTTACCCGCGAGCGCGCCGGTTTTGAAGTGCGTGACGTTCACCCCACTCACTACGGCCGTGTCTGCCCCATCGAAACGCCTGAAGGTCCGAACATCGGCCTGATCAACTCGATGGCCCTGTATGCACGTCTGAACGAGTTCGGCTTCCTCGAAACGCCCTACCGCAAGATTGTTGACGGCAAGGTAAGCGACCAGATCGACTATCTGTCCGCCATCGAAGAAAGCAATTACGTCATTGCGCAGGCTAACGCCACGCTTGACGGTGAAGGCCGTTTTGTCGACGACCTGGTCGCTTGCCGTCAAGCCGGCGAAACCATGTTGACGTCGCCAGAGAACATCCAATACATGGACGTGGCTCCGTCGCAGATTGTTTCTGTGGCAGCTTCCTTGATTCCCTTCCTTGAGCACGACGACGCCAATCGTGCCTTGATGGGTGCCAACATGCAACGTCAGGCTGTGCCTTGCTTGCGTCCCGAGAAGCCTTTGGTCGGGACCGGCATCGAGCGTACGGTAGCCGTTGACTCGGGTACCACTGTGCAGGCCATCCGTGGCGGTGTCGTGGACCACGTTGACGCAGACCGTATCGTGATTCGCGTCAACGACGACGAAAACGTGGCCGGCGAGGTGGGTGTTGATATCTACAACCTCATCAAGTACACACGTTCCAACCAGAACACCAACATCAACCAGCGTCCTGTCGTCAAGCGTGGCGATCAAGTCGCACGTGGTGACGTTCTGGCCGACGGTGCATCGACCGACTTGGGCGAGCTGGCACTAGGTCAGAACATGCTGGTCGCGTTCATGCCCTGGAACGGATACAACTTCGAGGACTCGATTCTGATTTCCGAGAAGGTTGTTGCGGACGATCGCTATACCTCGGTTCACATCGAGGAACTGACGGTCGTGGCTCGCGACACCAAGCTCGGACCTGAAGAAATCACTCGCGACATCAGCAACCTGGCCGAAACCCAGCTGAACCGTCTTGACGATTCCGGCATTGTCTACATTGGTGCCGAAGTCCGCGCCGACGACGTGCTGGTTGGCAAGGTGACGCCCAAGGGCGAAACCCAGCTGACTCCCGAAGAGAAGCTGTTGCGCGCCATTTTTGGTGAAAAGGCCTCCGACGTAAAAGACACCTCGCTGCGCGTGCCTTCGGGCATGGTCGGCACGGTGATTGACGTGCAGGTGTTCACTCGCGAAGGTATCGAGCGCGACAAGCGCGCCCAGTCCATCATCGACGACGAACTGCGCCGCTATCGCCAAGACCTCAACGACCAGCTTCGTATCGTCGAGAACGACACTTTCGATCGTATCGGCAAGTTCCTGGTTGGCAAGACCGTCAATGGCGGTCCTCGCAAGCTGGCCAAGGGTGCCGCCATCACACGCGAATACCTCGACGACCTCGACCGCTGGCAGTGGTTCGACATTCGTCTGGCCGACGAGGCGCACGCTGTGGTGCTCGAGCAGGCCAAAGAGTCGCTCGAACACAAACGTCACCAGTTTGATCTGGCCTTCGAAGAAAAGCGCAAGAAGCTTACTCAAGGCGACGAGCTCCCTCCGGGCGTGCTCAAGATGATCAAGGTTTATCTGGCCGTCAAGCGTCGCTTGCAGCCTGGTGACAAGATGGCCGGTCGTCACGGTAACAAGGGTGTTGTGTCGCGTATCACGCCTGTCGAGGACATGCCTCACATGGCTGACGGTACCCCTGTCGACATCGTTCTGAACCCGTTGGGCGTACCTTCGCGGATGAACGTCGGACAGGTGCTTGAAGTTCACTTGGGCTGGGCAGCCAAAGGCCTGGGTCATCGTGTTGCCGAAATGCTCCAGGATGAGCGTGGCGTGCAGGTCAAGCAGCTGCGTGAATACCTGCAGAAGGTATACAACGCCGGCGGCGGATCTGCTCACCTCGAAGACCTCACCGACGACGAGCTGGTCGAAATGGCTCGCAATCTGAAGGAAGGCGTGCCTGTTGCCACCCCTGTGTTTGACGGTGCAACCGAAGAGGAGATCGGCGAGATTCTCGAGCTGGCCTACCCTGACGAACAAGCCGAGAAGCTCAAGCTCACACCTGATCGCACTCAGGCCCGGTTGTATGACGGCCGCACCGGCGACCAGTTCGAGCGACCGGTCACTGTCGGCTACATGCACTACCTCAAGCTGCATCACTTGGTTGATGACAAGATGCACGCGCGTTCCACGGGCCCATACTCGCTCGTTACGCAGCAACCGCTTGGTGGTAAGGCTCAGTTCGGTGGCCAGCGCTTTGGTGAGATGGAAGTCTGGGCACTCGAGGCTTACGGTGCTTCGTACACCTTGCAGGAAATGCTTACGGTCAAGTCCGACGACATCACCGGCCGTACCAAGGTTTACGAGAACATCGTCAAGGGTGACCACGTCATCGATGCAGGCATGCCCGAGTCGTTCAACGTCCTCGTCAAAGAAATTCGATCTTTGTCGCTAGACATGGATTTGGAGCGTAAATAATGAAAGCGCTACTCGACCTTTTCAAACAAGTCTCGCAAGACGAGCAATTCGACGCCATCAAGATCGGTATTGCGTCGCCGGAGAAGGTGCGCTCTTGGTCTTACGGTGAAGTCCGTAAGCCCGAGACCATCAACTACCGCACGTTCAAGCCCGAGCGCGATGGTCTGTTCTGCGCCAAGATTTTTGGCCCGGTCAAAGACTACGAATGTCTCTGCGGCAAGTACAAGCGTCTCAAGCATCGCGGCGTGATCTGCGAAAAATGCGGCGTTGAAGTCACTGTCGCCAAGGTGCGCCGCGAGCGCATGGGCCATATCGAACTGGCCAGCCCCGTTGCGCACATCTGGTTTCTGAAGAGCCTGCCTTCCCGTCTGGGTATGGTGCTCGACATGACCCTGCGCGACATCGAGCGGGTCCTGTATTTCGAAGCATGGTGCGTGATCGAACCTGGCATGACTCCGCTCAAGCGCGGTCAGATCATGTCTGACGACGACTTTCTCGCCAAGACCGAAGAATACGGCGACGACTTCCACGCCTTAATGGGTGCGGAAGCCGTTCGTGAACTGCTGCGCACCATTGACATCGATCGCGAAGTCGAAACCCTGCGTGCCGAGCTCAAGGCCACCGGTTCCGACGCAAAGATCAAGAAGATCTCCAAGCGCTTGAAGGTGCTTGAAGGCTTCCAGAAGTCCGGCATCAAGCCCGACTGGATGATCATGGAAGTGCTGCCCGTGCTGCCGCCCGATCTGCGTCCGTTGGTACCCCTGGACGGTGGCCGTTTCGCGACGTCCGACCTGAATGATCTGTATCGCCGGGTAATCAACCGCAATAACCGTCTCAAGCGTCTGCTCGAGCTCAAGGCCCCCGACATCATCCTGCGCAACGAAAAGCGCATGCTGCAAGAGTCCGTTGACTCGCTGCTTGATAACGGTCGCCGTGGCAAGGCCATGACCGGCGCCAACAAGCGTCAGCTCAAGTCCCTGGCCGATATGATCAAGGGCAAGAGCGGTCGCTTCCGTCAAAACTTGCTGGGTAAGCGTGTCGACTACTCCGGACGTTCGGTAATTGTGGTCGGTCCGCAGCTCAAGTTGCATCAGTGCGGTCTTCCCAAGCTGATGGCGCTGGAACTGTTCAAGCCTTTCATCTTCAACCGTCTTGAAATGATGGGCTTGGCGACAACCATCAAGGCTGCCAAGAAGCTGGTCGAGAGCCAGGAGCCCGTGGTCTGGGACATTCTCGAAGAAGTCATTCGCGAACACCCCGTCATGCTCAACCGCGCTCCCACGCTGCACCGCTTGGGTATTCAGGCGTTTGAGCCAGTGTTGATCGAAGGTAAGGCCATTCAGCTGCACCCGCTGGTCTGCGCGGCGTTTAACGCTGACTTTGACGGTGACCAGATGGCCGTTCACGTGCCGCTGTCGCTCGAAGCCCAGCTCGAAGCCCGCACGCTGATGCTGGCGTCGAACAACGTACTGTTCCCCGCTAACGGCGAACCCTCCATCGTGCCGTCTCAGGATATCGTTCTGGGTCTCTACTACGCCACCCGCGAGCGTATCAACGGCAAAGGCGAAGGCATGTTCTGCGCCGATGTGGCCGAAGTCCAGCGCGCGTACGATAACGGCGAGGTCGAACTTCAGACCCGCATCACCGTACGTTTGAACGAGTACGAAAAGGACGCCAACGGCGAATTCCAGCCTGTGCTCAAGCGCTTCGAAACGACTGTGGGTCGTGCGTTGCTGTCCGAGATCCTGCCCCAAGGGCTTCCGTTCTCGTCGCTGAACCGTGCGCTCAAGAAGAAAGAGATTTCTCGACTCATCAACCAGTCGTTCCGTCGCTGCGGACTGCGTGCTACGGTCATTTTCGCCGACAAGCTGATGCAGGCTGGTTTCCGTCTGGCCACTCGTGGCGGTATTTCCATCGCCATGAACGACATGTTGATACCTTCGGTCAAGGAAGAAATCCTTGCGCAGGCAAGCGCCGAGGTCAAAGAGATCGACAAGCAGTATTCGTCCGGTCTGGTCACTGCCCAGGAACGCTACAACAACGTGGTTGATATTTGGGGCAAGGCGGGCGATAAGGTTGGCCGTTCCATGATGGAACACCTCTCGACCGAACCCGTCGTCGATCGTCATGGAAATGAAGTCCGCCAAGAGTCGTTCAACTCCATCTACATGATGGCCGACTCCGGGGCCCGCGGTTCTGCTGCCCAGATCCGACAGTTGGCAGGTATGCGTGGCCTGATGGCCAAGCCGGACGGCTCGATTATCGAGACGCCAATTACCGCCAACTTCCGCGAAGGCCTGAACGTTCTTCAGTACTTCATCTCGACGCACGGTGCTCGTAAGGGTCTGGCCGATACGGCTCTTAAGACTGCAAACTCGGGCTACCTCACTCGTCGTCTGGTCGACGTTACCCAAGACCTGGTCATCACACAAGTCGATTGCGGAACTTCGCATGGCTACACAATGAAGGCGTTGGTCGAAGGTGGTGAAGTGATCGAGCCACTGCGCGACCGCATTCTTGGCCGCGTGACTGCCGTAGACATCGTCAATCCGGATACGCAGGAAACTGCGGTCGCCGCCGGCACCTTGCTGGATGAAGACCTGGTCGAGTACATCGATCAACTGGGTGTGGACGAAGTCAAGATTCGCACTCCGCTAACCTGCGAAACCCGTCATGGTCTTTGCGCACACTGCTATGGTCGCGACCTCGGTCGGGGCAGCATGGTCAGCCAGGGCGAAGCGGTGGGTGTTATTGCCGCTCAGTCCATTGGTGAGCCTGGTACGCAGCTTACGATGCGTACGTTCCACATCGGTGGTGCTGCATCGCGTGCCGCGATGGCCAGCTCGGTCGAGACCAAGTCGGCGGGTACGGTTGGTTTTGAACTGTCGATGCGCTATGTGACCAACGCGCAGGGCGCCAAGATCGCGATCTCCCGGTCGGGCGAAATCGTGGTGTACGACGATAGCCGACGTGAACGTGAGCGTCACAAGATACCGTACGGTGCCACGATTACCGTCAGCGATGGCGACGTGGTCAAGGCGGGGCAACGTCTGGCGTCGTGGGATCCTCTCACACGTCCGATTGTGTCCGAGTACTCCGGCCAGGTCCGATTCGAGAACATCGAAGAAGGCGTTACGGTTGCCCGTCAGGTCGACGAGATCACTGGTCTGTCTACTTTGGTTGTGATCACGCCCAAGACGCGCACTGGCAAGACCATGATGCGGCCTCAGATCAAGCTTCTCAACGAAGCGGGCGAAGAGGTCAAGATCGCTGGTACCGAGCACTCCGTCAACATCTCGTTCCCGGTCGGTGCACTGATTACCGTGCGCGACGGGCAGCAGGTGGCGGTGGGTGAGATTCTTGCCCGTATTCCACAGGAATCGCAGAAGACTCGCGATATTACCGGCGGTCTGCCTCGCGTGGCCGAACTGTTCGAAGCCCGCTCGCCCAAGGATGCCGGCACACTGGCCGATGTCACGGGTACGGTCTCGTTCGGTAAGGACACCAAGGGCAAGCAGCGTCTTGTCATCACCGACCTCGATGGTGTCAGCCATGAAACGCTGATTCCCAAAGAGAAGCAGGTGCTGGTGCACGACGGCCAAGTTGTGAACAAGGGCGAGATGATCGTCGATGGCCCGCCTGATCCGCACGATATCCTGCGCCTGCAGGGGATTGAGCGTCTGGCCAGCTACATCGTCAACGAAGTGCAGGACGTCTACCGCTTGCAGGGTGTGAAGATCAACGACAAGCACATTGAAGTAATCGTGCGTCAGATGCTGCGTCGTGTAAATATCGTCGATCCGGGCGATACCAGCTTCATCACTGGTGAGCAGGTTGAACGTTCCGAGCTGTTGAACGAAAACGATCGCATGGAAGCAGAAGGCAAGATTCCGGCAACCTACGAAAACGTGCTGCTGGGTATTACCAAGGCTTCGTTGTCGACCGACTCCTTCATCTCGGCGGCTTCCTTCCAGGAGACCACCCGAGTGCTGACCGAAGCGGCCATCATGGGCAAGCGCGATGAACTCCGCGGTCTCAAGGAAAACGTCATTGTCGGACGCCTTATCCCGGCGGGTACCGGCATGTCGTATCACAAGGCTCGCAAGGAGAAAGAGCGATTCGAAGAGGCCGAGCGCGAAGCTGCACGCGCGCTGGCCAACCCCTTCGAAGACACTCCGCCTTCCACTGCCGAGGCGCATGTTGCCGATGGTTCGACGGATGCCGATACCCCGGCACCAGAAGCCAATAGCGACGAGTAAGACAGCTTTGCCGGCGTAGGCCGGCCAGCGTCTCAAGCCGCCAGGTACACCCGGTACCTGGCGGTTTTTTTATGCCTAGGATTTACCCTAGACCCATCAAAAATTTGTTGGAGTTGGAAAAAACACCTGCTATAAAAGCTACAAATACACCTGTAATTACACTTAAAGCAGGAGGTTTACGCGGCATGGATGCAGGACAAACACGTAAGTACGTGATCGCCACCGATGTTGGGGGTACATGTACAGACACAGTAGTTTTTGCGGCCGGCGAGCCGATTCGTATCGGCAAGGCTTTATCTACGCCGCCAGATTACGCGACCGGAATCTTTGATTCCATCCGCTCAGCAGCGGATTCCATGGGCGAAGAAGTTGAAAGCCTTTTGGCCAAGACATATCTCTTCGTGCATGGGTCGACCGTCGTCGATAACACCATCCTGACCCGCGACGGCGCCAAGGTTGGACTGCTGACGACTGAGGGCTTCGAGGATACGATTTTGGTCACCCGCGGTGCCTATGGCCGCTGGGGTGGACTGACCGAAGACCGCATCAAGCACATCGTCAAGACCGAACGCGCCGACCCCTTGGTAGACGCCGATCTCATTCATGGCATCGGTGAACGCGTCGACGCTACCGGCGAAGTCATTCGCGAGCTCGACGAGTCTGACGTCGAAACTGCCCTACGCTATCTCGTAGAAGAAAAGGGCGCAGAAGCCATAGCGGTCTCTTTGCTTTGGTCCTTCGCCAATCCCATCAACGAACAGACAATCAAAAAGGTCGCCGCACGCGTTGCGCCGCAGGCCTACTGCACCCTGTCTTCCGAGATTGCGCCTTTGCCAGGCGAATACGAGCGTACCTCCACCGCGGTTATCAACGCCTATTGCGGTGGTATCACACAAAGCTACCTGGCGGATCTGCATAGCAAGCTGTCTGCAACGGACTACCGTGGACAGACCATGGTGATGCAGGGCTACGGCGGCTTGCTGCCCGCGGGTGAAGCCGGTGACCGATCTGTGGGCATGCTTGAGTGCGGACCTGCGGCAGGTGTTATCGGAAGTAAGTCGCTGGGCCAACTATTGGACCAGCCAGACGTCATTGCCGTCGATATGGGCGGCACGACCTTTAAGGTCAGTGTGATCCAAGACGGCGAAATCGAATATGCGCGCGAACCGATGGTCGATCGCTTCCATTATTCGGCGCCCAAGATCGAAGTCGTCTCCATCGGCGCCGGTGGTGGCTCGATTGTCAGCATCGACCCGGTAACCGGTGAACCGCGCGTCGGCCCCCGTTCGGCCGGTTCGCGCCCCGGCCCCATCTGCTATGGGCTGGGCGGCAAAGAGCCCACCCTTACCGATGTTTTCATGCTGATTGGCTACATGGATCCCAACACCTTCCTGGGCGGATCCATGAAGCTCGACGTGGAACCTGCACGTCGCATTTTCGAAGAAAAAATCGCTCGGCCTCTGGGCATGAGCGTAGAAGAAGCCGCAATCGGTATCTACCGTTTGGCCTCTGCTCAGATCACTGATCTTATCCGCGAGATCACGGTGGAACGCGGCCTTGATCCTCGCGACTTCGTAATGCATTCGTTTGGCGGGTCTTGCGGAATGCTTTCAACCATGTTCGGTTCCGAGCTAGGTGTTCGAAAGATTGTTGTGCCGTACACAGCATCGGTGAACTGCGCCTTCGGCTTGGTTTCCGCCGATATCGTGCATCAGTACTCGGTGACCCGGACTTTGCCTGCCTCGGTGCCCGCGTCTGAAATCAACGCCATCTACGAACCCCTTATCGAACAGGCGCGACAGCAGCTGCGCGAAGAAGGCTTCAGCGACGATGAAATGCGTTTCGAATGGTCTGTCGATTTGCGCTACGCCAGACAGGTTCATGAATTGACAACGCAGGTTCGTGCCCAGACTCCCCTAACCGACGAAGGCTTGAATCAACTGTTGAACGATTTCGAAGCACTGTACGAACGCAAGTTCGGTAAAGGCTCAGCCTATCGCGAAGCCGGTATCGAGATGAAATTGTTCCGGCTCAAGGCCGAAGGCCTGCTGAAGAAACCTGAAGTACCCACTGTGCCCATGGGCGGTCCGGACGCAAGCGGCGCACTGATAGGCAAGCGCAATATCTTTGTCGAGGAGGCTGGCGGATTGGCCCCGGCCGATATTTACGACTTTGAAAAGCTGTCGCCCGGTAATCGTTTTTCGGGCCCGGCAGTCATCCACACGCCGATCACTACCATAGTGCTTCAAGCGGGTCAGCGTGCGACCGTCGATGAGTATCGCAACGTCATTGTCGAATTCGAGTGAGGTCAAGCATGGATCCAATTACCTATTCCATCATCCGTCACCGCTTGTTCCGGGTTGTCGAAGAGGCGGTCATCACGCTCAAGCATGTTTCGGGCACGGCCATTACCAACGAAGGTCATGACCTGATGGTCAGCCTGTATCGGGCCGACGGTTCGCTACTTATGGGCGGCGTTGGTTTTCTTCATCACCTGACAAGTGCAGCCGAGGCCTGCAAGGCCGTCATCCGTCGCTTCGAAGGCCAGATCGAAGAAGGCGACGTCTACATGCTTAACGACCCGTACACGGCCGCGCTCCATACCTCTGACGTATACATGCTGGCGCCCATTCATCATGAGGGTAAGCTTGTCGCATGGAGCGCGTGCTTTGTTCACGTGTCTGATATTGGTGCCATGAACCCGGGTGGATTCGCCCCGGATGCAAAGGATATCTACAGCGAAGGCTTCAGCAGCCCCGGCATCAAGCTGATCAGCCGCGGTGAGCTGCGGCAAGACATCTGGGACACCTTTCTGAACATGGTGCGTAGCCCGGAAATGGTGGCGCTCGACCTGCGCTCCCTGATTGCCTGCAACAACGTGGCCGGCCAGCGCATGTTGGCCCTTATTGAAAAATATGGCGCCGATGCCGTGGACCATGTCGGCCGGACCTTGATCGAGCAATCCGAGCATTTGCTTCGCCAGCGCCTGCGTGAATTGCCCGACGGCCAATGGCAATCGCGCCAGTACATTGACGTAAAGGGCGAAACAGCCAAAGTGCTGTTGACCATGACCAAGCGCGACGACACGCTCACGTTCGACTTTACGGGATCAAGCCCGCAGTCGGCCTATAGCGTCAACTGCACGAAGTGGGCGGCGCTGGGCGGTTTGTTTGCTCCCTTGTTCCCACTGCTGTGCTACGACATCACCTGGAACCAGGGTGCCGTTGAACCCATTACCATGATCGCGCCGGAAGGCAGCATCGTGAACTGCACTCGCCCTGCACCGGTTTCCGTGGCAACGGTAGGTGCGATCCAGTCTGTAAATAATGCCGCCTGCTCGGCCATCGGCAAGATGCTTGCAGCCAGCGAAAAATATAAGGACGAGGCCACGGCCGTATGGCACGCCAACCACTTCGCCGTATTCATGTTCGGCCATACACGCGAAGGACGTCTGGCCATCGACACGCTTACCGAAACGTTTGCGGGTGCGGGCGGTGCCAAGACATATGGCGATGGTGTCGATATCGGCGGCGAAATGCCAAACCCCATCTCGCGCATGGCCAACGTCGAGACCGTCGAAGGTGCTTTCCCCATTCGCTATTTGTTCCGCCGTCGCATGCTCGATTCCGGCGGCGCAGGCCGATATCGGGGTGGCGTGGGCGGCGAAATCGCCATTGTTCCGCACGGCAGCCCCGACGGCGGCATCAACTTTGTGTTGTCGGGCAAAGGGTCCAAATTCCCCATGAGCGATGGCTTGGCCGGAGGTGTGTCTGGGGCTGCCAACGATTACGTCCTGTACCGCGGCCCGGCTGATGGCAAGGCTCCGCCCCGCCTTGAATCCGACGCCGCTTCGTTGACCGGCACACCCGAGCCCATTAGTTGGGGTGTGTTCCCATTGGGCCAGAACGATGCGTTCTACCTGCGTTGGAACGGCGGCGGCGGCGTGGGTGACCCCTTGCTTCGCCCAGTTTCCGATATTGCCAACGATGTAGCTACCCGCCGAGTTTCCATTGAAGCCGCTGAAGCGATATATGGGGTGGTGTTCAGCGACGGTCAACCTGATGAAGCCGCTACTCAGGCTCGGCGCGAGCAAATGAAGGCCGAGCGTCTTAATGTAGGAGTACACGCATGACAAGCAGAATTTCTCCCACACTGGTCCGGCGAAACGAAGACGGCGGCAGCGCCATCTGCTGCGCTGAATGCGGACATGCACTGACGTCTCCTGGCGACGACACGCACTGGAAAGACCGGGCTGCATTAAAAACGGTGCCGGTCAGCCAGCAACCGGGCTGGTCTCCTTCCGTGCATCCCGACCTTGTGTTGCGGCAGTTTGCCTGCAATGATTGCGGGCATCTGTTGGATAGCGAAGTCGCTTTGCCCGAAGACCCTTTTCTTTATGACATCGTGCACGGGTAAAACAGAACGCACGATATTAAGTTGATTGGTGAAAACAAATGCATAACATACAAATTCGGCAGGAAATTCTTGACAGGCTCATGGCTCGCCGTGGCCGCATCAATTTCTACGAAACAATCGATCCTTCGCGTACGGCGCTGGTGGTCATTGACATGCAGAATACATTCTGTGCGCCAGGATCTCCGGCCGAAGTGGCCACCTCGCGGGGCATTGTGCCGAACATCAACGCTCTTACTACAGAGCTACGCAAAGATGGGGTGCCGGTAATTTGGGTGTTGCACGCCAATACCCAACATAAAGGGCGCAGCGATTGGGAGCTGTTCTACAACCACGTGGTTTCCGGTGAAGTGCGTACGCGTACGCTTGAGCACAATTCGCCCGAGAATCAGGCCGTCTACTCAGAGCTTGAAACCAGCGACGATGACATTGTCATTATCAAGAATCGATATAGCGCGCTTACCGCAGGGTCGTCGTCACTCGAACGCGTTCTGCGCAGCATGGGAATCGAGTCTGTGCTGATCGCCGGAACCAAGACCAACGTGTGCTGCGAGTCTACTGCCCGCGATGCCATGATGATGGATTTCAAGGTCACCATGCTTTCCGATTGTTGTGCCGCGTTGTCAGACGAAGAGCACCGCTCGGCACTCGAGAACATCATCCAGCAATTTGGAAACGTGCTCACGAGTAAAGAAGCCCTTGAACTGATGCGCAGTTACAAGCAGTAGAGGGAATTGCGGGCCCTGAATCCCGCAAGACGGCTTGCCAGTCGTAGCAACGCAGCATCGACCCACTACCGATTTAGGAGATAGCTATGCTTCGCCGATTGCTTTGCACACTTTGCCTTGCGGTTCTGCCGTTTACGGTACATGCGCAAGACAAGTCCAACCTCAAAGTTGCCTTGATCTTGCCAGGTTCGGTGACAGACGGTACGTTTAACAGTGCCGCTGCCGCCGGTATCAAGAAAGCCCAAGAGAAGTACCCAGGGATTCAGGTTTCGATTCGAGAAAATACCGACGTCGCGCAAGCTCAAGAGGCCCTTACCTCGTATGCGCATGACGGCTACGACGTCGTCATTGCGCATGGCTTCCAGTTTGCCGACCCCGCCAAGCGCATACACAAGCGCTTTCCCAACACTTGGTTCATTGTCAATACCACTAAGGTTGCAGCTGAACCAAACTTGGCATCATTTGATAATCGCTGGGGAGACGCAGGCTATATGGCCGGCGCTGTGGCGGCCCTGATGAGCAAGTCGGGCAAGATCGCCAACGTTCCCGCGATTCCGGTACCCACCATCCAAGAGTACGACGAAGGCTTCAAGAACGGCAGCAAGCGTATCAACCCCAACATTGAGGTGATGTCGGCCTACGTGGGTTCGTTCTCGGATATCGCCAAGGCCAAGGAAATCACCACCAGCATGATCGATAGTGGGGCCGACGTTGTTTCGGGTATTGGAAACGAGAACGTCCTTGGCACCTTGCAAGCTGCCAAAGAAAAAGGCGCGCTGATGATCGGCACGGCATTCGATTCGGCCGGGCTGGCGCCAGACACCATCGTCACCACGGCGCTGATCAATTTCGATGTAAACATCGATATGGCCATCGGCAAGATCATTGACGGCACCATCGAGCCCAAGAATTATCTGCTGGGTCTTAAAGAAGATGGCATTGGACTTGCTCCATTGCGCAACTTTGAAGGCAAGCTGTCAGAGAAGGACAAGGCCGCGATCAAGGAAATTCAGGATGGCATCCTGGCCGGCACGATAGACGACCTGCCTGAGATCCGCGAGAAGGCAAACTGACCCGGAGCTCAATCATGGCGGAAGCGGCTTTGCTGCAGCTCGAGGCCGTCACCAAACGATTCGGCAGTCTGGTGGCCAACGACAACGTGAGTTTTGACGTTGGCCCCGGCGAGGTCATCGGAATCCTGGGTGAGAACGGCGCGGGCAAGTCGACCCTGATGAACATCATCTCGGGCCTGATTCGGCCCGATGGTGGCGTCATTACCTTCGAGGGGCGAGAAGTTAATTTTGATTCGCCTCGCGATGCGGCCGAAGCCGGTATCGGCATGGTGCATCAGCACTTCAAGCTGGTCGGAGCACTGACCGTCGCCGAGAATCTTGCCTTGGGTGATCCTCGTTGGGGTCGCCGAGCGATCCTGCGTTTCGACGAACTACGGTCCACTATCTCGGCGCTGGCTCAACGCCTGGGGGTCGAGGTGGATTTTGATGCCCGGGTTGATCGCCTCACAGTAGGGCAGCAGCAGCGGGTCGAAATCATGAAGGTGCTTTCGCGCCGGCCTCGCCTGCTGATTCTGGACGAACCTACGGCAGTGCTATCGCAAGAAGAGCGCCCTGCCCTGTTTCGCTTGGTGGCCGAACTGGCGGCACAAGGCACTTCGGTCATTATCATTAGTCACAAGCTCGAAGACATACTGGATAGCTGCCGCCGTGTCGTAGTAATGCGGCATGGGCGGGTGGTCAGTGTGTCAGATGTGGGCGGTAAAAGTCGCGAAGATCTCATCCGCTTGCTAGTAGGCGACGACCTGCCCACATTACGACCGAAAGAGCAGCCGACAGACGCCGGGCAATGTCTATTGAAGGCATCCGGTATCAGTGTGCGCCGTGCCAATGGAACGACGGCTTTGCACGATGTCAGTTTCGAATTGCGTCGGGGCGAGATCCTGGCTTTGTGCGGTGTCGAGGGCAACGGGCAGTCTGAATTGGTACAGGTGGTTGCCGGATTGTTGAAGCCAGAAAGCGGACATCTGCAATATTGGTTTGACCCCGAGCGCACGACGTATCTGGACGCAGCCGTATTGCGTCGCTCGGGCGTGTGCCATATTCCAGAAGATCGGCTTAAGGACGGTGTCCTGGTTGATGCCACTTTGGGCGAGAATTTCCTGCTCACACATCTCGATTCCGAACAGTTCAATCGCCATGGCTGGCTGCAGCCGGCAGCGGTTGACGAGGCAGTGGGCATAGCGGTCAAGACATACTCCGTCAAGACGCCAGGTTTGCGGGCTCGCATGGCGCAGTTATCTGGCGGAAACCAGCAGAAGCTGGTCCTGGCACGTGAACTGGCAAGCGACCCCAGCCTGATCATTGCGGCGCATCCCACACGCGGACTCGACGTCAAGACAATCGCCTTCATCAACAACAGGCTGTTGGCTCGTCGTTCGGCAGGCGCAGGAGTGCTACTGGCGTCGGCCGACTTGGCGGAGGTCTGGCAGGTGGCAGATCGCATCATGGTTTTGTCTGCAGGCCGTCTGCACGGTCCTGTAGCTGTTTCCGAAACGAGTGTTCAGGAAGTTGGTCGGTGGATGACGCAAAGATGACAGCCGGCACTACTCTATTCGCCGGCCCTGCTCCCAGTGCTGATGGCCGTTGGTATTTGTGGTGGGTGGCCCTGGTAATTGTCGTAATCACAGCCTTGATTCCGGCAGCCTTCATTCTGGCGGCGGGCAAGGATCCGGTTGCTGCGTATAAGGCATTGCTGGTTTATACCCTGGCTACGTCGAATGGCTTTTACGAGGTTCTGACCCAAAGCATTCCACTTGCTTTGGTTGGTGTCGGCGTCGTTGTCGCATTCAGAGCCGGGGTCTTCAATATCGGAGGGGATGGGCAGTTTCTGTTGGGGGCAATGGTTGCGTTTGTCTTTGCGCCCTGGTTCGGAGAGCTGCCTCAGCCGGTGGGGTTGTTGCTGTACTTGTTGGTCGGCTTTATTGGCGGGGGATTGTTGGGCGTGCTGGTGGGGTGGTTGCTTGTTCGCTTTCGGGCAAGCGAAATCATATCCACCATCGTACTGAACTTCATTGTCATGCAATTGCTCAGCTGGTCTATTCGCGGCCCCCTTCAAGAGCCCGCTCGGCTTATGCCCTGGAGCGAATACTTGCCCGAAACCCTATTGCTGCCGAACCTCATTGTCGGAACGCGAGTGCATTACGGTTTGGTGGTGGCGCTGCTTGCCCTGATCGTGCTGGCGGTGGTTGTCAAAAAAACAGCATTTGGCTTCAAGCTCACTACCGTCGGACGAAATCCCTCCGCCGCCCGGTATGCCGGAATGCGTGAAAAAAGAGTCATCTTGTGGGCCATGCTGATCAGCGCCGGCATGGCCGGCTTGGCAGGGGCCGTACAGGTGGCAGGGATTCACGAGCGGCTTCAGGACAACTTCTCGTCCGGGTACGGCCAGGCAGCGATTGCCATTGCGCTTATGGCTCGCCTGTCTCCAATGTGGGTGGCGCCCATGGCCATATTGTTCGCCGTTTTTTATGTGGGTGCCGGCGTATTGCAGCGCGAGGCCAATATTCCCTTTCCCATTGTCTACATCATTGAGGGCGTGGTGATTTTGGGCTTTTTGTGCTTTGACGCCATTTCCAGCCGACACAAGGAGAACGCCTGATGGATCTGTTGATTGCAGGGCTGGCGGCCGCGGGCATTCGTCTTAGCATTTCCATTGCATTTGCTGCGTTGGGCGAAACGGTGGCGCAACGGGCAGGCGTCATGAACGTCGGGCTGGAAGGCATTATGTTGTTCAGTGCCTTTTTGGCGGCGGCCGGCGCGGTGTATACCGGTACGCCCTGGGGCGGAGTTGCCTTGGCGGTCCTGGGAGGGCTTGTGTTGGCTGCCATCCACGGGGTCGTATCCATTTATCTGTGCGCCAATCAAATCGTATCGGGCCTGGCACTGGTGTTTTTGGGTGCCGGGCTTTCGGGCGTGGGTTACCGGCTTACCATTGGGGGCGCGCCTGTCATGATCCCATCGTTTCCGGCCGTCAATTTTGGGCCCCTGCGCGAAATTCCTTTTATTGGGCCGGTGTTTTTCAGCCATACTCTGCTGGTATATGTCGCCGCGGCGCTGGCTTTCGTACTGTATTGGACGCTTGGGCGCACCGGTCGAGGCCTCGAGCTTCGCGCGTCGGGCGAAAACCCACAGGCGGCCGATGCCGCAGGTATCGACGTCAACCGATATCGCCTTGCCGCCGTGCTTTTTGGCGGAGCCATGGCGGGGATGGGGGGCGCGTTTTTAGTGCTGGCTCAGGTCAACGCGTTCGTCGAGGGCATGGTGGCTGGTCGCGGCTTCATCGCCATCGCCTGTGTCGTGTTTGGTGGGTGGAATCCCCTGGGGGTTCTGGTGGCCTGCCTGGGGTTCGGCCTCGCCGATGCCTTGCAGATTCGACTTCAAACCTGGTATTCCGATGTTCCGTACCAGTTCTTTGTCATGATGCCTTACGTTGTGGCGCTGATTGCGCTGGTAATATTTGCAAGTCGCTCCGCTGGCCCTGCCGCACTGGCGATTCCGTTCAGATCGCTGCGTGCGCGCCGAGGTGCCGCATGAGACGGGCGGGGTCTGCAGCGGCCCAGCTCGCAGTTCAACCTCGCAATTCGTCCAAATCAACTATGTCTTCAACTCTAGACCTTGAGCCTCCACACCTGAAGCTGGAGCAGAACATTGCGTTCCAGATGGCTTCAATCATCTTCCGGATGGAGCAGGACCTTCGCAATTTCACCCTGCGCAAGCTCGACATCACCTACATCCATTTTCGGGTCCTGCAATATTTGCTCGAAGAGGACGGTAAGAACATCAGCGAAATCGCCCGTGCCACTGCAGTCAGACCGGCGGTATTGAGCAGGGTGGTCAGTCAGATGGAAGAACGTGGCTTGGTTGAGCGGCGTGACGACCCCAATGACAACCGCTCGACTCGCGTCTATCTGACCGAACTTGGTCATAAAAAATATACCCAGGCCTGGCCTGACGCCTACCGCATCATTCAAAACGCCTTCGGCGTGCTGACTGAAGACGAGCGGGAAGCACTTGAAACTTCCCTCAAGCGGGTGGCCGATCATGTGTGCCGATTCTGATACAAGCAGGCAAGCGGCGCGTTGACCTGCGGGCTTTCCCTATGCTACTATGGCTAGCTAACCGTAAAAAGCTAGTTAGCGCCTATTTTGTAAAGAGGCGCGCTTACTTTTACGGTTGTTGCAATACCCCGCTCTTTACACGTAGTTTTTTCTGTGAATAGGCGGTTATTGCGACCGCCTAAGTTGTTTTTGACGTTCTGCGACGTGTACCAACGTTCAAGACTAATAAACGCCTAGGCGAATTTGGTACATATCGATCGTTAGTACGTTCATGACGCCCACTTGCCAGGGCGTGTAACATTCACAGGATGCGTAAAGGTTATGCCAACCATTAGTCAACTCGTGCGCAAGCCGCGCGAAGTCAGCCGCGCTAGCAGCAAGAGCCCTGCGCTCGAAAACTGCCCCCAGCGCCGTGGTGTTTGCACTCGTGTGTACACCACTACCCCCAAGAAGCCAAACTCCGCCTTGCGTAAAGTCGCCAAGGTTCGTCTGACCAACGGCTTCGAAGTTATTTCTTATATCGGCGGTGAAGGCCACAACCTGCAGGAGCACTCGGTCGTTCTGGTGCGCGGCGGTCGTGTCAAGGATCTGCCCGGTGTTCGCTACCACATCGTTCGAGGCTCGCTCGACCTGCAAGGCGTTAAAGATCGTAAGCAGGCGCGCTCCAAGTACGGCGCCAAGCGTCCCAAAGCTTAAGTTTTTTCTGGCTGGTTCGTCCAGTCGCATCAGTGCAGCCTGGGTTTCAACCCAAGGCATGTAAGTGGTCATTCCAATGAATGATCGTGACCGTGCAAGGGCACGGTTCAACTGAACTGTCACAAGGAAGTTAAAAATGCCTCGTCGTCGCGAAGTTCCCAAACGTGAGATCCTCCCCGATCCCAAATTCGGCAGCGTAGAGCTTGCCAAATTCATGAACGTAGTCATGTTGTCCGGTAAAAAGGCTGTCGCAGAGCGCATCATCTACGGCGCCCTTGATCACATCCAGGCTAGAACTGGCAAAGAGCCAATGGAAGTGTTCAATACCGCAATCAACAACATCAAACCTCTGGTCGAAGTCAAGAGCCGTCGTGTCGGTGGCGCCAACTACCAGGTGCCGGTCGAAGTGCGTCCCGTGCGCCGCCTGGCTCTGGCCATGCGCTGGCTGCGCGAAGCCGCCAAGAAACGCGGCGAGAAATCGATGGACTTGCGCTTGGCCGGCGAATTGCTCGACGCAGCCGAAGGCCGCGGCGGCGCAATGAAGAAGCGCGAAGACACGCACAAAATGGCCGAAGCCAACAAGGCATTCAGCCATTTCCGTTGGTAATCTAAGGACTTACACATCATGCCCCGCAAAACCCCCATCGAGCGCTACCGCAACATCGGTATCTCTGCCCACATCGACGCAGGCAAGACTACAACCACCGAGCGCATTCTGTTCTACACCGGTGTCAACCACAAAATCGGCGAAACCCACGAGGGTTCGGCCACGATGGACTGGATGGAGCAGGAACAAGAGCGTGGCATTACCATTACCTCGGCTGCCACGACAGCGTTCTGGCGCGGCATGGCGGGTGATCGTCCCGAGCATCGCATCAACATCATCGACACCCCGGGACACGTTGACTTCACTATTGAAGTCGAGCGCTCCATGCGCGTCCTGGACGGTGCCTGCATGGTGTATTGCGCTGTGGGTGGCGTGCAGCCTCAGTCCGAAACCGTATGGCGTCAGGCCAACAAATACGGCGTGCCCCGTCTTGCCTTCATCAACAAGATGGACCGCACCGGCGCCAACTTCTTCAAGGTCTATGACCAGCTGAAGCTGCGCCTCAAGGCCAACCCTGTGCCTATCGTCATTCCTATCGGTGCTGAAGATAGCTTCAAGGGTGTTGTTGATCTGGTCAAGATGCGCGGCATCATCTGGGACGAAGCCTCCCAGGGTACCAAGTTCGACTACGTCGACATTCCCGCCGAACTCCAGGATGCCGCCGAAGAATGGCGCGAAAAACTCGTTGAGTCGGCTGCTGAAGCCAACGAAGAGCTCATGAACAAATATCTCGAGTCGGGCGAGCTGTCCGAAGACGAGATCAATCTGGGTCTCCGTCTGCGTACCATCGCCGGCGAAATCCAGCCCATGCTCTGCGGTACGGCGTTCAAGAACAAAGGTGTTCAGCGTATGCTCGACGCCGTGATCGATTACCTGCCCTCGCCCGTGGATATTCCCCCGGTCCAGGGTGTGGACGACGACGGCAACCTGATCAGTTTGCCTGCAGACGACAACGCCAAGTTCTCGGCTTTGGCATTCAAGCTCATGAGCGACCCATTCGTTGGTCAGCTGACCTTCGTACGTGTGTACTCGGGCGTTCTGAGTGCCGGCGAGACCGTGTACAACCCGGTCAAGGGCAAGAAAGAGCGTATCGGTCGTATTTTGCAGATGCACGCGAACAACCGTGCCGAGATCAAAGAAGTTCTCGCTGGTGACATCGCTGCTGTCGTGGGTCTGAAGGACGTCACCACAGGTGAAACCCTGTGCGACGTTGGTCAGCATATTCTGCTCGAAAAAATGGAGTTCCCCGAGCCTGTTATTTCACAGGCCGTCGAACCCAAGACCAAGTCCGACCAAGAGAAAATGGGCATTGCCCTGTCCCGTCTGGCACAAGAAGATCCTTCTTTCCGTGTCACGACTGACGAAGAATCCGGCCAAACCATTATTTCCGGTATGGGCGAGCTTCACCTCGAGGTTCTGGTTGACCGCATGCGTCGTGAGTTTGGCGTCGAAGCCAATATCGGTAAGCCTCAGGTTGCCTACCGCGAAACCATTCGCAAGACTTGCGAAGAGGTCGAGGGTAAGTTCGTCAAGCAGTCCGGTGGTCGTGGTCAATACGGTCACGTCGTGCTCAAGCTCGAGCCTCTCGAGCCGGGTGCAGGTTACGAGTTCGTCGACGCCATCAAGGGCGGTGTGGTTCCTCGCGAATACATCCCCGCAGTCGACAAGGGTATCCAGGAAACCCTGCCTTCGGGCGTGGTTGCCGGCTATCCGGTAGTCGACGTCAAGGTCACGCTGTTCTTCGGTTCGTACCACGATGTTGACTCGAACGAAAACGCGTTCCGTATGGCGGCCTCCATGGCGTTCAAGGACGGTATGCGCAAGGCCAGCCCTGTGCTGCTCGAGCCCATGATGGCTGTCGAAGTTGAAACACCCGAAGAGTATGCCGGTACCGTGATGGGCGACTTGTCCTCGCGGCGCGGTATGGTCCAGGGTATGGAAGACATTCCTGGCGGCGGCAAGATCATCAAGGCCGAAGTTCCTCTGGCCGAAATGTTCGGTTATTCGACCAGCCTGCGTTCGCAGACCCAAGGTCGGGCAACCTACAGCATGGAGTTCAAGCACTACGCTGAGGCTCCGAAGAACGTTGCTGATGAAGTCATCAGCGCGCGCGGCAAGTAATTAAGTAATAGGTGCCGCCCGTCATGGGATGGGCGGCTGAAGTTTTAAATTTCCTTGAAAATATTGATAGGATGAATCATGGCAAAAGGTAAGTTTGAGCGGACCAAACCGCACGTAAACGTGGGCACGATTGGCCACGTTGACCACGGCAAAACCACGCTGACGGCGGCGATCACCACGGTGCTGGCCAAAGAGTTCGG
>Ga0180217_1001438_pt1 | contig 26150 bp, 22 predicted proteins | sample eDN3rd37CBELigOP_FD_128521 | JGI IMG/M metagenome (GOLD analysis project Ga0180217, IMG submission 128521) | Enriched Organic Plus compost microbial communities from Emeryville, California, USA - eDNA 3rd pass 37_C BE-Lig OP (version 2) (version 2) ... | reverse complement strand
GGGGGCGAGCGTCGTGCTGGTGCTCGCGGCGCTGTTCGCCGCGGCGTGGGGGGCGACGGCGCGGGCCGGCCGTGCGCCGGCCCGGGCGTAGAGTCACGCCCAAGCACTCGCCATCAGCGGAGCGCCGCCATGCGCAAGATGAAAGCCGAGACGATCCTGGCCGAACTCAACCGCCTGAGGAAGGACGTGGGCGAGGACCCAAGCGACCTCGAGTGGCTCGCGCTGCACCACGCCTTCGTCTTCCTGTCGTACAAGGTCGCCGACTTCCAGGCGTATCTCGACGGGGAGTCGGCCAAGGGCGCATTCGACCAGTACGAAGGGTGACGACGACCCGTCCGCGAGACGAAAAAGTCACGCCCGGTGTCGTCGGTGTAGGGCTTGCATTCGGGAAAGCCCGGTGCCATACTTCGCTTATCTCGTTCCGGACCGGACCACCCGCGTAAAAGGCGTCGCGGGCCTCCGGCGAGGGGCGGGACGACCGGGGCCGTCCGCGTGATGCGCCCCGGGCGTTGAGCCGCGGGCGACGGCCCGCGGGGGAAGAGCCCGGCGGCGAGCGCGTACAGGCGCAGCGACGGCTGGGAAGACCGCTCTTCGACAAGGAGGTGATCCAGTGACGCAGAACGACTGTACCAAGGGGCTGCGGTCCTAACCGACCAGCTCGACGGAGCTGCGTTGGTCGCAGCCCGATAGGACAAAGCTCCTACGGCCCTCAGGCGCCCGCCTGGGGGCTGTTGTTTTTGGACCGGTGCATATCCCGCGCGCCCGAGCCCGCACGTCGTGGAACGAAACGGGCCCGCCGGGTGCGCCGGCGGGCCCGTCGAAGACGTTGGTGACGGTCGGTCCGATCAGAACCGCGTCGCGGGGATCTTGGCGCTGGGCTCGTCCACCGGGCTCAGGTGCGTTGTGCCCTTGGTGATCTGCATGCCGTAGAACGAGCGCCAGACGAAGAAGACGGAGATCGCGAAGAAGACCGCGGAGAGGATGTGCACCAGCCGCGTGCTGTCCTGCTGGTGCGTGATGCTCACCGCCAGTTCGACGGCCAGCAGGCCGAAGAGCGTCGCGAACTTGATGACGGGGTTCATCGCCACCGAGCTGGTGTCCTTGAACGGGTCGCCGACGGTGTCGCCGACGACGGTCGCGGCGTGCAGCTCGGTGCCCTTGGCCTTCAGTTCGGTCTCGACGATCTTCTTGGCGTTGTCCCACGCACCGCCGGCGTTGGCCATGAAGATGGCCTGGAAGAGGCCGAAGAGGGCCGTGGAGACGAGGAACCCGATGAAGAAGAACGGCTCGTAGAACGCGAACGCCAGCGTCGCGAAGAAGACGCCCAGGAAGATGTTGAACATGCCCTTCTGGGCGTAGATCGTGCAGATCTCCACAACCCGCTTGGAGTCGGAGACGCTCGCCTTGGTCGAGCCTTCGAGCTTGATGTTCGCCTTGATGAACTCCACCGCGCGGTAGGCGCCGGTGCTGACGGCCTGCGTCGAAGCGCCGGTGAACCAGTAGATGAGGCAGCCGCCGGCGATCAGGCCCAGCAGGAACGGCGGGTGCATCAGGCTGAGTTTGTCGAGGCCGTCGGTCAGGCCGTGCGTGAGGGCGACGATGATCGAGAAGATCATGGTCGTGGCGCCCACGACGGCGGTGCCGATGAGCACCGGCTTGGCCGTCGCCTTGAACGTGTTGCCCGCGCCGTCGTTCTCCTCGAGGAACTGCTTGCCGTTCTCAAAGTCGGGCTTGAAGCCGAAGGACTTCTCGATCTCCTCCGAGATGCCCGGGATCTGCTCGATCGTCGAGAGTTCGAAGACCGACTGCGCGTTGTCGGTCACCGGGCCGTAGGAGTCCACGGCGATCGTCACCGGGCCCATGCCCAGGAAGCCGAAGGCCACCAGACCGAACGCGAAGACCGCCGGGGCGACCATCAGCGGCGGGTCGGTCGGGAAGAGCGCGCTCATGTAGTACGCGATCCCCATCAGCAGGATGATCGCCATGCCAATCCAGTAGCCCGAGAAGTTGCCGGCGACGAAGCCGGAGAGAATGTTCAGCGACGGGCCGCCCTCCTCGGAGGAGGTCACGACCTCACGGACGTGGCGGCTGTGCGTGCTGGTGAAGACCTTGACCAGTTCGGGGATGATCGCGCCGGCGGCCGTGCCGCAGGTGATGATCGTCGCGAGTTTCCACCACATCCCGCTCCCCTCGCCGCCCAGGTCGGGGATCAGCATGTAGCTTGCCAGGTAGGTCAGGACGATCGAGATGGCGGAGGTGAGGAAGACCAGGTTGGTCAGCGGCTTCTCGAAGTTCATCGTCGCCGCGTTGGCGTAGCGGGCGCGGGCGATGGCCTCGTTGATGAAGTACGACGCGGCCGAAGCCACGACCATGATGATGCGGATCGCGAAGATCCACACCAGCAGCTGCACCTGCACCATCCCGGCGCGGACCTCGGCCTCCTGGGCGGACATGCCGGGGGTCTGGAACAGTTGCGGCAGAACGGCCAGCAGGATGAACGCGATCAGCGCCACGCCGGTCACGCCGTAGGTCTCGAAGCCGTCGGCGGACGGGCCGACCGAGTCGCCGGCGTTGTCGCCCACGCAGTCGGCGATCACGCCGGGGTTGCGGGCGTCGTCCTCCTTGATCTTGAAGACGATCTTCATCAGGTCCGAGCCGATGTCGGCGATCTTGGTGAAGATGCCGCCCGCGATGCGCAGCGCCGCGGCGCCCAGCGACTCGCCGATCGCGAACCCGATGAAGCACGGCCCCGCGAGGTTCGAGGGCAGGAACAGCAGGATGAAGAGCATGATCAGCAGTTCGACGCTGATCAGCGCCATGCCGATGCTCATGCCCGCCTTAAGGGGGATCGAGTAGCAGGGGAAGGGCTTGCCGCGGAGCGACGCGAAGGCCGCGCGGCTGTTGGCGAAGGTGTTGACGCGGATGCCGAACCAGGCGACGCCGTAGGAGCCGGCGATACCGATCAGCGAGAAGAGCAGGATGATGCCGACCCGCCCCAGCGGCATGCCCGTCTGCACGTTGCCGGCCTCATCGACGTACGGGCTGAGCATGCCGAAGTACACGCCGACCGCGGCGGCGATGAAGAGCCACAGGATCATCAGGAACTTGCCCTGCTGGAGCAGATACGCCTTGCACGTGGCGTAGATCAGTTCGCTGATGTCGAGCATGCTCTTGTGCACGGGCATGCTCTTGAGCCTCGCGAACATCATGAAGCCGAAGCCCAGGCCCAGGGCGCACACGACCAGGCCGCCCATCAGCAGCGTCTGCCCGCTCATCCCCAGGAAGTCGACGGGGATCGTCTCGCCCTTCAAGTCGGGGAGGCGGAGGTTCGCCTCGCCGCCGGGGCGGTGCGCGCCGTCCTGGGCAAAGGCCGTCGCGGGCGCGACGAGCGTGAGGATGATGGCCGCGCAGACCAGAGCGAGAGCCCGGCCGCACCGAGTGAAGGCGTTCAAAGCAAGCACGAGTGGAACCTCCTCACGAGGACCGCGCCCCACCGCCCCGGAGCACGTGAACCCGGATCCGTCCCCGACGCCCTCCCCCGGGATCCCCACATCCGTCCCCCCGGTTCCCACCCCCGAGCCGAGGCCGCCGCCCATCCGAAGCGGGCGCGCCGGGCCACCGGCGATCATGGACCGCGGAGAGCCGCGCGATCAGCGGCGCTTCGCCCCCTTCTTGGCGGGCGCCTCACCCGCGGCGGCCAGCGCCTCGCGGGCACGCCGGGCCATGCTCTTGCGGGCCGCGCGGCGGTTGCGCTCGGAAGGCTTCTCGTAGAACTCCTTGCGCTTGATGTCCTTCGTGAGGCCTTCCTTCTCGCACAGCTTCTTGAAGCGGCGGAGCATCTGCTCGACGGTCTCGCCGCTGCGGGCCTTGATTCGGATCGACATGCAGGTCCTCGTTTAGGTGGCGACAGCGTCCCCGGTTCAGTGGACCGGGTGGGCGGATAGTAAAGCCGGTGTGGAGGGGAGGATCAAGTTTGGACGCCGGCCGGTGAACGCTTGGCACGCTCCGGGCCCCGGCAAGCCGATCGGAAACCCGGGTGCTCATCATCGACGCGTACAACGTGCTCCACGTCACCGGGGTCCTCCCCCCGGAACTGGCGGGTCCGGACCTCGACGACCTGGCCCGCCTGGTCGGGGAGAGCCGCTATGGCCGCCAGCGGGTCATCCTGGTCTGCGATGGGGCCGGCCCCAGCCGGCTCAAACTCTGGCGTTCGGACCGCGGGACCGGGAGCGTGGAGGTGCGGTACGCCGGGGCCGGCCGGGAGGCGGACGCCGTAATCGAGGCCCTCCTCGCCGAGCCCGCCGCGGGTGGGGCCCGGCGGAGCCTCCTGGTCGTCAGCACGGATGGGCGGCTCAGGCGGGCGGCGCGGCGGGCACGGGTGTCGTGGATATCGAGCGAGGGGTTCCTCGCCCACCTCGCCGCCGACGCCGGACGGCTCCCACCGCCGCGAGGCTCGCGACCAGCATTTGCACAGGAGATCCCGCTGGACGGCCCCTCGGTGGCGCACTGGCTGCGGGTGCTGGGAATCGCGGCCGATGACCCGATCCTGCGGATCGCGGCGGCATCCGGACCAGAACCGCCGCGCGCGGACGAGCAAACATCCGCGCCGACTCCGGCGAGCCCCGAACCCGCGAGCAACGCGGAGCCGGTGGACCCGCTGCTGCTCGAAGCGCTGAAAGAGTGGGCCGGAAGACTCAGCCTTGACGATCTGGACATGCGCCGCTGGCTCGGGGAATGACCAGATGATCCGCACACCTTCACGACGCATCCGCCGGTGCGCCGCCCTGCTGGGCGTGGCCGCGTTGCTGGCCACCGGGTGCGCCGCGCGCCCGCGGGGCAACGGGATCACAGCCTCCTACTGCTTCCGCACCCTCTATACGGAACTGGAGCCCACCGTGTCGGTCGTCACGGCGACCACCGCCGCCGAGCAGGCGCTGCGGGCCCGCGGCTATTCGATCGCGGCATCGTCCACGAGCGAGGACCGCGGGGTGGTCATCGGCAAGCACTCCGGGGCGCGGGAGTTCGAGAAGGCCGTCGTCGAGTCGCGGGTGACCAAGACGGGCACGTCGATCGCAGTCCGCCTCGAGCCCTTCGGCGACGAGGCGGCGAGTTACGCGATCATGGATGCCCTGCTCTCGCGGATCGGGCGCTGAGCCTCACCGCCCCTGCTTCGTCATCTTGCGCTTTTTCGCCGCGGCCTGGGCCGCTTCCCAGCGGGCCAGGGTGTCGCGGACGCGCTGCTCGTCCGTCTCGGCGAGCGTGATCTCCAGCCCGGCGTCAGCGAGCATGGTCTCGACGAACGCGACGAACTCCGCCGGCGGCATCGCCTCGATGTTCGGCCGCTTGTCCTGCCGGGCGAGACGGTCGAGCCGGTCCGGGGCGACCTTCGCGATCGCCTCCCGGACCGCCGGCAGCGGCGGCTGGCCCGCCTCCTCGCGGCTCTTGATCCACTCGCGCTCGCGCTTGTCGAACTGACGCTCGAGCCGCTCGCGCCGGCGACGCACGTCCAGTTCCCGGTTGTACGCGATGAAGACCATCAGCCCCGGGCCCATCAGTTTGTCGCCCAGTTCATCCTGGAGGGCCTTGATGCTCCCGATGCGGCCGGAGCGCACGTCCTCGGTCAACTCCCCCACGGCCCGATCGAGCGTGCGCATGGCGTAGCCGATGATCGCCCATTCCGCGTCCGTCCGCGGCATGGCGCGCGACACCCCCGGGACGTTCATGGGAAGAGCGAAGTACCACTTCCCGCCATCGCGGCGCAGCGGCACGCCGATGGGCTGCAGCGCCGGCTGGCCGTCGATCGTCAGCACCGCCAGGTCTTCGCTCAGGAGCATTGCGCCGAGCCGGTCGGCGTTGCGGTCCATCCAGCCGTAGGGGTCGGCGAGGATGGCCGTCGCCATGCTCTGCATCTGCTGCTCGTTCTCTCTGCTCGGGCGGCCGCCGAGGGAAAGCACCAGTTGCCCGGCACGCCCATCCTTCACCGCCTCCTCGGCCCGCGTGCGCAGGGCCGCAACCTCCTCGGGGAAGCGTTTCTGTACGGCGCTCCCCAGTTGCTGCATCCGCCCGAGCAGGTCCCCGAGGCGCACCAGGGCCGCACGCATCCGCTCATCCTCGGCGTAGATCAGATCGTCGAGGCGGCTCGCCTCGCCGCGGCGGATCATCGTGATGGCGGACCGCACGAGGTCTTCAGGGGTCTCCTGGCTGTAGTCGACCGAGGAACCGCACCCCGCCCCCGCCGCGGCCCACACCCCCACCACTGCCGCCACGATCGCCCGGAAGATCCGCCGCATCCGCACCTCCGCCTCCCCCCCACTGCCTCCCGCCCTTCCCAACGCCATCTACGGAGTCGACCCCGGGTCCGTTGCGCCAGCGGCCCCGTCCGGCGGGCGCCGGGCCGCGAATACACTCCCGCGTGCTGATCACCGTCAACGGACAACCCCACGATACCGCACCCGGCGCGACCGTCGAGACGCTGCTGGCCGAGTTGAAACTCCTTGGCCGCCCATGTGCTGTGGAGTTGAACCGCCGCCTGGTCCCCAAGCCGCAGCACGCGACCCAGACACTCAGCGAGGGAGACATCGTCGAGGTCGTCACGCTCGTCGGCGGCGGCTGACCCGCTCCCACCTTGTGTTCGTGCCCGCGTCCGCCCGACGCCGGATGGAGCCACCGACATGACGCTCAAGGCCGTCCCCCCCACCGCCGTGGAGGTCTCCCCGCCCACCCCTCCTACCTCCCCCACCTCCCCTGCTTCCACACCTCCGATCCTCGACCCCGCCGCCGAGCCTCTGGTCGTCGCGGGCCGGACGTTCCACAGCCGGCTCTTCGTCGGCACCGGAAAGTACCGCGACTTCGAGACCATGCGTGCCGCCCTGGACGCCTCCGGGTGCCAGGTCGTCACGGTCGCCGTGCGGCGCGAGCGGCTCTACAACGCCGACGGCCGCTCCCTGCTCGAGTTTCTCGACCTGGACCGCTACACGATCCTGCCCAACACGGCCGGGTGCTTCTCGGCCGAGGACGCCGTGCGCGTCGCCCGCCTGGGACGCGAGTTGCTCACCCAACTGGGCAACCCCGGGGCCAACTGGGTCAAACTGGAGGTTCTGGGCGACAAGAAAACCCTTCTCCCCGACCCGGTCGGGACCCTCGAGGCCTGCCGCGAGTTGGTCGCCGATGGGTTCCAGGTCCTCTGCTACACGTCGGACGACCCGATCGCGGCCCTGCGCCTGAAAGAGGCCGGGGCGGCGTCGGTCATGCCGGCGGGGTCGCCGATCGGGTCAGGGCAGGGAATCCTGAACCGGGCCAACATCCTGCTCTGCCTGGAACTGCTGAAAGAGGGGGACCCGGCATACCCGGTGATCGTGGACGCCGGGGTCGGCGGGGCCTCCGACGTGGCGGTCGCGATGGAACTGGGCGCCGACGGGGTGCTGCTGAACACGGCCGTTGCCCACGCCCGGGACCCGGTCCTGATGGCCCACGCCATGCGGCACGCGATTACCGCCGGGCGGCAGTCGTACCTTGCCGGGCGGATCCCGCGGCGGCGGTACGCCTCGGCGTCCAGCCCCTTCGAGGGCGTGATCGCGCCGATTCCCGGCGAGTAGCCCCGATAACAGGCAAAAACGAAGCGGGCCCGCGCTTCCGCACGGGCCCGTCGAAGTGGGCGCAACTGGATTCGAACCAGTGACCTCAGCTATGTGACAGCTGCGCTCTAGCCAGCTGAGCTATGCGCCCTTCGCCGCCCGCCGCAGCCCCTGGGGCCGCGGGACCGCCCGGGTCAACGATAGGCCCCTTTCGCCCGTCGTGCCGCTCCAAGGGGCCGGCTCACCGCCGCCGATACTCCGGCCGCGAGAACCTGCCTGCGCCGGGACATCTGGATGTGCGCCGGCCAGCGAGCGGATCTTGGTTCTTGTGCCGATTAGTACGATCCCCAAACCCAAATCCGCCGCGGGTCAAAGCGGCCGTTTGTGGTAGTCTGAAGACACTCGTGGTGAACTTGTCGTTCTGTTCCCTCTGTCCGCGCGGTGTCGCCGCGCCTATGGAAGCCGTCATGCACCGAACACGCGTCATTACCGTGGTTTCCGTCCTGGCCTGTTCCTCGCTTTTGGCCGCCGCCGGCACCGCCTCCGGACAGGTGAAGTTCAAGAGTGGGGTGGCCGACCTCCCCGTCCTCGATGGCCCGGCCGCCCGCCTCGCGGCGGTGCAGGATCTGGCCGGCCGCGCTGAGCAGCGGGTCGTGGTCCAGTTCGACGGCCCGCTCTCGGTTGCGAAGCGGGAGGCCCTGGCACGCGCCGGCCTCGTACTGCAGTCGTACGTCGGCGATCACGCCTACTTCGCGAAGATCGCCGCCGGTGCCGATGCACAGAACATCGCGGCGGAACGCTCGCTGCGTTCGCTGGCGCCGATCCAGGTGCAGTGGAAACTGGACCCGAAGTTGACGGCGGCCGAGCCGCCGTTCTGGGCGGTCGTCGATGACCGCGATCCCGAAAACCCGGTCGTCGGCGTGTACGTCCTGTTCCACCCCGATGCGCCGATGGGGCTGGCGGCGGTCGAAACCGTGCGTCGGCACGGCGGCGTGGTGCGGACGGAACTGATGACCATGCCGGCGCTGGTGGTGGAACTCCCGGCGTCGAACATCGCGGCCCTGGCCGCCGAGCCCGACGTGCAGTGGGTCGAGGCTCCCCTGCCGCCGATGACCGACCTGGCCCTGCGCAACGACTCCAACCGCGAGCGCACCGGCGCCGACATCGTGCAGGCCGCGCCGTACAACCTCGACGGTTCGGGTATCACCGTGTTCGTCTTCGACGGCGGGCGTGTGCGTGCCACGCACGAGGCCTTCGGCGGACGGGTCACGGTGATCGACAACTCCTCGCAGTCCAGCCACTCCACCCACGTCGCCGGCACGATCGGCGGCAACGGCCCCAGCGCCGCCGGCCAGCTCCGCAAAGGCATGGCGCCGGGCGTCACGCTCCTCTCCGCGGGCCTCTCGACCAGCGGCCAGGGCATCTTCCTGTACAGCAACCCGTCCGACCTCGAGACCGACTACAACACCGCGATCAACTCGCACGACGCCGACATCGCCAACAACTCCATCGGCACCAACACCGAGACCAACGGCTTCCCCTGCTCGATCCAGGGCGACTACGGCCTGGTCGACTCGATCATCGACGGCATCGTCCGCGGTTCGCTCGGTCGCCCGTTCCGCGTGGTGTGGGCCAACGGCAACGAGCGTCAGGGCAGCCGCTGCGACATCGAGGGCTTCGGCGACTACTACTCCGTCGCTCCGCCCGCGGGCGCCAAGAACCACCTGACCGTCGGCGCTCTGAACTCCAACGACGACTCGATGACCTCCTTCTCCTCCTGGGGTCCCACCGACGACGGGCGCATGAAGCCCGACGTCTCCGCCCCGGGCTGCCAGTCCGGCGGCGATAACGGCGTCACCAGCGCAACCAGCACCAGCGACACGTCCTACGGCGCGAACTGCGGCACGTCGATGGCCTCCCCGACGGTCTGCGGCCTCGCGGCGCTGGTTCTCCAGGACTTCCGGGCCAACTTCCCGGGCATGCCCGACCCGCGGAACTCCACGCTGCGCGCCCTGTTCGCGCACACCGCCGAGGACGTCCTCGAGCCCGGACCCGACTACAGGTCCGGCTACGGCTCGGTGCGCATCCAGCCGGCGATCGACCTGCTGCGCGTCGGACGGCTTCAGGAGGACTCCGTCGATCAGGGCGATGTCTTCACGACGCAGATCCAGGCCACCGCGGGCGTTCCGCTGAAGGTGACCCTGGCGTGGGACGACCCGCCGGCGACTCCCAACGCGGCCACCGCCCTGGTCAACGACCTGGACCTGCGGCTCATCGACCCCAACGGCCAGGTCCACCTGCCGTGGACGCTCGATCCGCAGAACCCGTCGTTGCCGGCGGTCCGCACCGCCCCCAACCGGCGTGACAACATCGAGCAGGTCTACGTGGAGAACCCCACTCCCGGCATCTGGACGGTCGAGGTCGTCGGCTTCAACGTCCCGGAGGGACCGCAGGTCTTCTCGATCGTCGGCGCGGGCGTCCTTTCGGGCCTTGTGATTGAGCCCACGCTGCTGCCGGAGTACCTGCCGCCGGGCCAGCCGTTCGAGGCAGACGTGCTGATCAACGTCGTGAACCAGGATCTCGTGCCCAACTCCGTCATGGCGCACTACCGCTACGACGGCGGCGAGTTCAACGCCGTGCCGATGGCGGACCTCGGCGGCGGCCTGTACCGCGCGACCCTCCCGCCCCCTTCGTGCGGGAACAACGTCGAGGTCTACTACAGCGCCACGGGCACGGCCTCCGGCACCAGGGTCTCCCCGCCGTCAGCCCCCAACGACGTCTTCACGGCGCAGGTCGGCCTCAACGTGACCAACGTGCATGACACGTTCGAGACCAACACCGGCTGGACCGTCATCAACACGCCCTCCGGAACCGGGACGTTCACGGGCGCCTGGGAGCGCGCGATCCCGATCCCGGCGACCGGCGCGCCGCCCGCCGACGTGGACCCCGACGGCGCCGGGTACTGCTTCGTCACCGGAAACGGCGCCGGCAACTTCGACCTCGACAACGGCACCACGACCCTGATCTCTCCCCCGCTGGACGCCACCGGCGGCGAAGCGACGGTCTCCTACTGGCGCTGGTTCTACAACGCCAACGGCCAGCTCGACACACTGCTGGTCGAACTCTCCCCCGATAACGGCGCGACGTGGCACGTCCTGGAGAACGTCGGCCCCAGCGGCGCCGACGCCGTCGGCGGGTGGCGCTTCGCCAGCCACGTGCTGCCCCCCGAGTGGTCAACCAACCAGGTCCGCCTGCGCTTCACGACCTCCGACCTGGGCACGCAGGCCATCGTCGAGGCGGCGATCGACTCCGTGAAGATCACCACCCTCAGTTGCAACGACCCGGTGGGCTGCCCCGCCGACTGGAACGGGGACGCGCAGGTCAACTCCAGCGACATCAGCGCGTTCCTCACCTCCTGGCTCGACAGCATCAACAACAACGACCTCAACGCCGACTTTGACGGCTCCGGCAGCGTCAACTCCTCCGACATCAGCGCCTTCCTGTCGGCCTGGCTCCAGGCCCTGCAGGGCAACTGCTGATCCCGCTCGCTCTTCCCCGCGGTCCGGGCTAACCCCCGGGCCGCGGCTTCCAGATTCGCCCCGGTTCCCCCGCCCGTCGCGCGAGTTCTCTCGCACGGGCGGACCCCTTTCGTGGTAGTCTGTGGACACAACGTGCCCTGTCGCAACCCGTTACGGCGGGCCGCCTCGCCCGCGCATTCCCGGAAGGCACCCACTTATGAACCAGGTCCGCAGCGCCTCGATCGTCGTCGGTGTCGCCCTCCTGCTCGCCAGCGCCGGGCAGGCGCAGGTTGAACTCAAGAGCGGCACGGTTCACCTGCCCGAACTGGCGACCCCGGAGGCGCGAGCCGCCGCGGTGCGCACGCTGACCGAGGAGACCCTGCGCGACGCCGCCGCCGATCGCCACGTCCTTGTGCGGTTCGACGGCCCCGTCTCGCTCGAGCAGCGCGACGCCCTGGCCCGGGCCGGGCTGACGCTGCAGACCTACGTCGGCGGCTTCGCCTACGTCGCGAAACTCTCCGACGACGGCGTGGACGCCAACGCGATCGCCAACGCCGCCCCGCTCCGCGGCGCCGCGCGGATGGAGGGGTCGTGGAAGATCCACCCGCTGGCAGCGGCGGAGGAGTACCCCGAGTACGCCCTGATCAACACCACGAACGCCGCCGATCCGATCGTCGCCCTCAGCGTTCTGTTCCACCCCGATGCGCCGATGGGCGAGCCCGCCCGCGATGTGATCCGTCGCCACGGCGGCGTGATCCAGCGGGAACTGCTCTCGCTGCCCGTGATCGTCGCCCACGTCCCCCGGTCCGCCATCGCCGCGATCGCCGCGGAGCCCGCGGTGCAGTGGGTCGAGCCCCCGCTGCCGCAACTGAGCCCCGTGGCGCTGCGCAACGACTCCAACCGCGAGCGAACCGGAGCCGACATCGTGCACGCGGCCCCGTACAACCTCACGGGCGCGGGCGTCGTCGCGTTCGTCTTCGACGCCGGCACGGTCATGGCCTCCCACGAGGCCTTCTTCCCCGGGCGCGTCACCGTGATCGACAACGACGGCGTGAGCTTCCACGCCACGCACGTCGCCGGCACCATCGGCGGCAACGGCGCCAGCGCCACCGGCCAACTCCGCAAGGGCATGGCCCCGGGCGTCACGCTCCTCTCCGCCGGCTTCCAGTGGACGTCCGGCGGTCAGTTCCTCTACAGCGATCCCGGCGACCTGGAGGCCGACTACGCCGAGGCGATCAACGACCACGGCGCCCACATCTCCAACAACTCCATCGGCTCCAACACCGAGACCAACGGCTTCCCCTGCTCGATCCAGGGTGACTACGGCATCACCGATGCGCTGATCGACAACATCGTCCGCGGCGGCGTCAGCGGCGGCGAACCCTTCCGCGTCGTGTGGGCCAACGGCAATGAGCGTCAGGGCAGCCGCTGCGACATCGAGGGCTTCGGCGACTACTACTCCGTCGCCCCGCCCGCGGGCGCCAAGAACCACCTGACCGTCGGCGCTCTGAACTCCAACGACGACTCGATGACCTCCTTCTCCTCCTGGGGCCCCACCGACGATGGGCGCATGAAGCCCGACATCTCCGCCCCGGGGTGCCAGAGCAACGGCGACGGCGGCGTCACCAGCGCCACCACCGGCGGCACCACCTCCTACGCCTCGCTCTGCGGCACCTCGATGGCCTCCCCGACGGTCTGCGGCCTCGCGGCGCTGGTCCTGGAGGACTACCGCGCCAACTTCCCCGGCGCTCCCGACCCGCGCAACTCCACGCTCCGCGCCCTGTTCGCCCACACGGCCGTTGACCTGTTCAACCCGGGCCCCGACTACAAGAGCGGCTACGGCAGCGTCCGCGTCCAGGACGCCATCGACCTGCTGCGCACCGGCCGCCTCCAGGAAGCAAGCATCGACCAGGGCGGCATCTTCACCACCGCCGTCACCGCCCTTCCCGGCCAGCCGCTGAAGGTCACGATCGCCTGGGACGACCCCCCGGCGACGCCGCTGGCCCTGAACGCCCTGGTCAACGACCTCGACCTGCGGCTGATCGACCCCAACGGACAAGTCCACGAGGCTTGGGTGCTGGATCCCGCGGCGCCGTCGGCCGATGCGACCCGCGGCGCCAACCGGCGTGACAACATCGAGCAGGTCTACGTCGCCGACCCGATCCTCGGGAACTGGACCGTCGAGGTCATCGGCTTCAACGTGCCGCAGGGCCCCCAGCCCTTCTCGATCATCGGCGCCGGCCAGACGACGGCCCTGCTGGTCTCCTTCCCGCAGCCGCTGCCGGAGTTCATCCCCGCCGGCGTGCCGACCAACCTCGACGTCCGCTTCACCGTGCTCAACCAGGAGGTCGAGCCCGACTCGGCGCAGTTCCACTTCCGCCCCGCCGGCGGCTCGTTCGTGACCGTTCCCCTCACCGACCTGGGCGACAACTTCTACCGCGCCACCATCCCCGCGCCCCCCTGCGGCGGCCCGATCGAGTACTACTTCAGCGTGACCGGCACCGTCAGCGGCCAGGTCAACGTGCCGGTCGGCGCCCCTGATGCGTTCTTCAGCGCCGCCGTCGGCGAAGTCGCGACGCGCTTCGAGGACTCCTTCGAAACCGACAACGGGTGGACCGTCCTCAACTTCCAGTCCGGCAGCCGCACGTTCCGCGGCGAATGGACCCGCGCCGTGCCCGTTCTGTCAACCGGCGCCCCGCCGGCGGACGCGGACCCCGAGGGTACGGGCCTGTGCTTCATCACCGGCGCAAGCCCGAATCACGACGTGGACAACGGCACCACGATCCTCGTCTCGCCGCTGATCGACGTCTCCGGCGGCGACGCCCTCGTCTCCTACTCACGCTGGTTCTACAACAGCAACCCGACGGACGCCCCCGAGGTGTTCCGCGTCGAGTACAGCACCAGCGGCGAGAACTGGCAGCCCTTCGAGACCGTCGGCCCCACCGGCGACGACGTCACCGGCGGCTGGAGGCGTGTGACGCTCCCCGCCCCGCCCGCCAACCAGATCCGTTTCCGCTTCATCGTCAGTGACCTCGGCGTCGACTCGACCATCGAGGCCGGCCTGGACGCCTTCCGGGTCCGCGTCGTCTCCTGCGACGAAGAAGCGGGCTGCGATACGGACTGGAACTACGACCTGCTCGTGAACTCCGCCGACATCAGCGCCTTCCTGACGGCGTGGCTCACGAGCCTCGAACAGGGCACCATGGAGGCCGACTTCAACGGCGACGCCGCCGTGAACTCGTCGGACATCAGCGCCTTCCTCTCCGAGTGGCTCCTGGAACTCGCCGAAGGCTGCTGACCCGCGACAGGCTCGTCCGATACCCTCCCCCCCGCGGCCCGGCACGACCGGGCCGCGGGCGCTTTTGGGCCCGCCGCGGCTACCGTTCGCCGATGCTGACCTTCACCACCCCGGCCGGGATGTTCTGGTGCTCGCTGGAGAGTTGGCAGCGCCTCTTTGCGCTGGCCCGCGAGCAGGGGTGGACGCCGTCCGGGATCCCGGAGCCGATCCTCACGGAGCCGTGGGACCCCCTGACGGATGAGCCCCCGCCGCTCCCGCCCCCGTGGGGGAACGCACAGGGCCCGCTCCGCCTCCGGATCGCGGAGGAAGACGCCGCCTCAATGGCCGATGCGCTGGAGAACGCCCTGCCGGACATCCCGCGATTCGACGCCCTGAGCGAGAAGACCCTCTTCCGCATCGATTCGACCACCATGATCCCCGTCCGCGTCCTGAAGCCGGGGGTGCGGGTGAGCCACTACGAGTACTTCAGCGGCGCCAACCGGGTAGCCATGGAGCGGTTCATCTCGCTTCTGCGGTCCGGGCCGGTCATCGTGTCGTAAGCGTTTGCGTGCAAAAGGCTTGTGGCCGGCGACGCCCCGTGAATCCGGGTTTTTCCCGGGGCGAGCGGGGCTTGACACGCCCACGTGGTCCAGTAAACTCGGCGCTGCCTCAGCCGGTCGTCCTCGACCACGCGGCCTGAGCCCCGACAAAGCGCCGTTCTGGCGCGGAGAGAGAGACGGAGCGAGAGAGAGTCGGAGGCTCGAGAGAGAGGTCGCGAGGAGAGAGAGATCGGGAGCGAGAGAGAGGCGAGAGAGGGCACATCCTGTCCTCGACCCCGGCTGCGAAGTGACCGGTCGCAGCCGGGAGTTCTTTTTGAGGCGCTCCACATCTGCGAGCAACCCCGCGAGCCAGCGCCTGCGGCGACGGCGTTCACATTCGGTTGGGATTGAGGGGGGAGCGGCGGGTGGAGGGAGACCGCGAATCGGTGACCGGATCGACTCGCGGCCGCCCCGCCAGACTGTGCCGCGCGCCAGATGGACGTGACTCCATCGATTCGGCTCCCCCCGATCCGCGGTTCCAACCCCGCCAAGGTGGCCGCCGCCCACGTTTTTCTCGGATCTGCTCCCGTGCTGGAGACCGATCTGCCTGAGCGGCCATGGATGAACTGATGAGCCAGGACGCCGACGACCTGCGGGCGGCCCGGCAGGGCGGCCCGGAGGGCCAGCGGGCGATGGCGCGCCTCTACGACCGGCACGCGCCCGTCGTACACGCCGTCTGCCGGCAGCACCTGGGGTCCGCGGCGGGGACGGCGGCGTCCGACGATGCGCTCCAAGAGACGTTCATCCGTGCCTACCGCATGCTCGACAGGCTGGACAGCCCGGAGCGCCTGCGGCCGTGGCTCTACGGCATCGCCCGCCTGGTCTGCTCCGAGATGCGCCGTGCCGCGGCGAGACGGCGCCGGCACGAGGAGGCGGCGGCCATGAACCACGGCCTGCACCCGCCGCCGGCGCGCGAGGACCCGGCCCCGCACGAAACCGCGTCGAAGGCCGAGAGCCTCGCCCGGCTCACCGAAGCGATCGACCGCCTCCCGGAGCAGGAGCGCCTCGCGGTGCACCTGTTCTACCTCGACCCCGACCCCGTCCGCGCAGCCAGGGAGGCGCTGGGGCTCAGCCGCAGCGGGTTTTACAAACTGCTGGCCCGAGCCCGCGAGCACCTGGCGCACTCGATGAGGGAAGTCCGCGCATGACCACTCCCCCCACCAGAACCAACGCGCCGCCGCCCGACGACGGCCGCGACGACGCGGTGCCCCCGCCGCGGGACGAACTCGACGCCCTGCTGCGCGAGTGGCACACCGTGCACGCCGACCGCGCCCGCGCCGGACGCGACCGCCTGCTGGCCGCGCTGGCCCGCGAGAACAACCCCGCCCCCACCGCCGGCGCGGGGCAGTCGCCCATCATCCGCATCATCAGAAGCACGATCGTGAACCGCTACTCGCCTCTGGCCGCCGCGGCGCTCGTGGCCGTGGCGCTGGCGATCTCTTTCCTGATCCCCGGCGGCACGCCCAGCACGCTCGCGCAGGAGCGGTCGAACATCGTGATGGCCCCCGAAGGCGGTCGCCTCGACGCCTTCACGCCCGACGGCGAGCCGCTCGGCCCGTGCGAACTGGCACGCACGGACGTCAGCGCCGAAATCGCGGGATTCCTCACCCGCGTCACACTCCGCCAGACATACCGCAACCCGCACGATGAGAAGATCGAGGCCGTCTACACCTTCCCGCTGAGCCACCGCGCGGCGGTGGACCGCATGCGCATGATCATCGGCGACCGCGTCGTCGTGGGCGAGGTCCGCGAGCGGAACCTGGCTCGCCAGATGTACGAGTCCGCCCGCGACCAGGGCCGCATCGCCTCGTTGCTGGAGCAGGAACGCCCCAACATCTTCACGCAGAGCGTCGCCAACATCGAGCCCGGCGCGCAGATCGACATCGAGATCAGTTACGTCGAACTCATCGAGCCCTCGGACGGGACGTACACGTTCACCTTCCCCACCGTGGTGGGCCCGCGCTACATCCCCGGCTCGCCCTCCCTCGCGGAGAAGGCCCGCGCCCCCCTCCCCGACTGGCTCACGCCCCGCCGCGGCATCGTGCTCCTGGCCCCCGGCGTCGTCACCATCACGCGCACGGGCGACGAGAACAACCCGCCACCCCCCGCGCTCACGCCCGCTCGCCTCGGGCAACTGCTCGCCGCGGCGATCCCCTGCTACGGCAAGGGCCAGGGCGGCAAGGCCCAGCCGCCCCACCCGCCGCGTGTCTGGCACGAGTTCACGGTGACGTACCCCGACGGATCCTCCGAACACGGGATGCTCGACGCCGACGGCTCGGGCCACATCAGCGGCCGCGGGTTCTGGATCGACCCCGAAGCGGCACGGGCGGCCGACGCCTCCACGGGCCAGGGCTTCGCGCCCGACACAGATCAGGTCCCCGATGCCTCGCGCATCACCCCCATGCCCGTCCGCCCCGAGGTCCGCGCCGGCCACACCATCGGCATCAGCGTCACCATCGACGGCGGCGGCGCTCCAGTGGAGGACCTCGTCGTCCCGCTCCACGCTGTGAACACCACGCGGCTGGCCGACGCCAAGATCCGCGTGAACCTGAAGAACCAGGAGGAGATCCCCAACCGCGACTTCGTCCTCTCCTGGCGACTCGCCGGCGACGAGGTCCGCGAGTCGGTCTTCACGCACACCGGCCCGCACGGCAACTTCTTCACGATGATCCTCCAGCCCCCGGCGCGCGTCGAGCCGGAGCAGGCCGTCCCACGCGAACTGGTCTTCGTGCTCGACACCTCCGGCTCGATGAGCGGCTTCCCGATCGAGAAGGCCAAGGAGGTCATGTCCCGCGCCATCGACGCGATGCGCGAACGCGACACCTTCAACATCATCACCTTCTCCGGCGACACGTGCATCCTCTGGGACCGCCCGCGTCCGAACACCCCCGAGAACCGCGCCGAGGCCCAGCGCTTCCTCGCCGCCCGCGCCGGCGGCGGCGGCACGGAAATGATGAAGGCGATCGAAGCGGCCCTCGCCGTGAACCCGGCGCCCGAGCCCGCGCCCGACACGATCACCCTCCAGCAACTGACTAACCTCCCCGCCGACGGGCGCGAGGTCACGGTCGAACTGCCGTGGGACCTCCAGATCGGCGACGACGGCCGCGCCGAGGCCCGCCCCGGCGTGCGCATCCGGATCGGCGACTTGCCGGCATCGGAGAACTTCATCGACTGCCCCGTCGGCGAGCCCCGTCTCGCCCGCGGCGTGTGGGAGACCGTGGCAGGCGAGCGCCGTTTCCGCCCCGTCTCGGTCCGCTGGAAGCACGGCTCGCCCCACGGCCACAACGCCGTCCGCATCGTCACATTCATGACCGACGGCTACGTCGGGAACGACATGGCGATCATCGACGCCATCCGCCGCCACCGCGGCACGACGCGCGTCTTCTCCTTCGGCGTCGGCAACTCCGTCAACCGCTACCTGCTCGACAACATGGCCCGCGCCGGCGGCGGCGAGGCCGAGTACGTCCTCCTCGAGTCCGACGCCGACGAGGCCGTCGAGCGCTTCACCCGGCGCATCTCCACCCCCGTGCTGGCGAACATCGGCCTGCGTTTCTCCGACAACCTCCAGGTTGTGGACGTGCTCCCCTCCCCCGACGAGGGCATCCCCGACCTCTTCGACCAGCGCCCGCTCGTCATCCACGGCCGCTACACCGCCCCCGGCTCCGGCACGCTCACGATCACCGGCCTCACCGGCCGCGGCCCCTACGAGCGCACCATCACCCTCGACCTCCCCGCGCACCAGCCCAAGCACAGCGTCATCGCCACGCTCTGGGCCCGCCAAAAGATCGAGTCGCTGATGAACCGCGACCTCGCCGCGGCTCAGACCGGCCAGTTCCCCGACGACCTGCGCCGGCAGATCGTGACCCTCGGCGAGACCTTCGGCATCATGAGCCGGTTCACGAGTTTCATCGCCATCGACAAACTCCGCGTCACCATCGACGGCCGGCCGCGCCTGGTCACGATCCCCATCGAGATGCCCGACCGCGTCAGTTACGAGGGCGTCTTCGGCGACTCCGGCGCGCCCTTCGACGAGACCCGTCTCGGCGCCCCTCTAGTCGGCCTTTACGGATCGCAGTTGAGGGTGCCCGTCAGCGCCCGCCCCCCCGCCACAGCCGGGGAACGGGCGGGGCATGTTGATGCGGACGGCGACGGGATGATGGACACCCGCTGGTTCGAGGCGCCCGCCGCGGCCCCTGCGCAGGAGAAGGCCGGCCGCGAGGTGGAGCAAGCACGCCGCACTCGCCGAAGCGCTCCCTCCACTTCCACCGCTGCTCCCAAACCTGCTGCAGCCATCGAAGCCGCGCCCACCGCAACCGAAGCCCTCGCCGCGCCGATGGAGCCCATCCTCACCCGCCTCGACCCGGCACTGCTCCCCCTCATAACCCCACCGGCCAACGCAGCCCATGGCTACCGCGACGCCGACCAGATGGAAACGGCGCGCGCGCCCATGGCAAAGGCCGGCCAACCCGCCGGAGCCGCCTCCCTGATCCGCCCCGACGGCACGCTCCTGCTCACCATCCTCGTCGCCGCGGCCGACGAGCCGACCCTCACGGCCATCAAAGCCCTCGGCGCCACCGTCGTGCACCACTCCCCGACCATGAACGTCATCATCGTGACCCTGGCGCCCGAGCGGCTCGCCGACCTCGCGGCCGTCCCCGGCGTCCGGCGCATCGAACCGACGCGCGACGAGCCCGCCCAGTCGGGCGCGGCCAACCTCTAGGCCCGGGCCCTGGGTTCCCCCGGGGCTTCACACCCCCTCCACTACACTCCACGGTCCCGGCGGGAACACCGCCGGGACCGTATTCGTTCGCATGACGCCAGCCGGCTTCCAACCGCTCCCCCGGTGCGTCGATAACAGGAGCAAACGATGGCCGCAACCCCCTCCACCATGCTCGAACTGGGCACCGCCGCCCCCGACTTCGACCTCCCGGACACCACCAGCCCGGGCATGTCCCGGCGCGTCCGTCTGGACGACTTCCGCGACAAGCCCGCCCTGCTGGTCATGTTCATCTGCAACCACTGCCCGTTCGTCAAGCACGTGCAGGCCGAACTTGTCCGTATCGCAAACGAGTACCAGCCCCGCGGGCTCGGGATTGTGGCGATCAGTTCCAACGACGCCGAGAAGTACCCCGACGACAGCCCCGAGAAGATGGCCGAAGAGGCGAAGCGTGCCGGCTACACCTTCCCGTACCTCCATGACGAGACCCAGGAAGTCGCCAAGGCCTACCGCGCCGCGTGCACGCCGGACTTCTTTCTCTTCGACCGCGACCGCCGCCTGGTCTACCGCGGCCAACTCGACGACTCGCGCCCCAGCAACAACGTCCCGGTCACAGGCCGCGACCTGCGGGCCGCGATCGAGGCCGTCCTCGAAGGCCGCCCCGTGACCGGCCAGCAGATGCCGAGTATCGGCTGCAACATCAAGTGGAAGGCGGGGAATGAGCCCGACTACGCCAGATAGCGTCTTTCCCGAAGAAAACCGCGATTTTTGGGGCTAGCGGGAGGGCGAAAACAGAGGCTGAAAAGCGGGTTGTGGATATGGGGTGGATATGCGCGGCTTACCGGACCCACTCCAGGCCGGTAAACTGGCGGCATGACGATCGGAGAACGGGTAGCCGACTTCCTGCGCCAGCACCGGGGGCACCCCCTCTGTGACGACTGCATAGCCCGGACGCTGGGGCTGGCCCGGCGTCAGGAAGCGTTCGCGGCCACGTCGGCGCTGAAGGCCACGCGGGAGTTCGTCCGGGATCAGGACGAGTGCTCCAAGTGCGGGAAAACGAAGACCACCACCCGCGCCGTGGGCTGACCTATCCGCGCGGGGCTGATGGCACGCAACCGCCGTACCCTGATGCCGAAAGAAACAGGCTCGTCGGGAGGTACAGGGCATGGCGTCACCGGAAAGCGAACTTCAGTACAGGATCAGGCGACTTGAGGGCGTGGTAGCGGCTCTGCTGATCGCAGACAGAGACGTTGACCCGTTCCTGTACGAACTCTTGATGGCGGAAGGACCGTACCCCCGTGACGAGTTCTACCGCCTCATGCGTGAAGTTGCCCGGAGTCGGCCCTACCCACGGTACGAATACCGCGAAGCGCTCGCACGGCTGGAGTCGAACTTTGGCGAGATGCGGGAGGATTTCGCCCGCCAGCGCAACGCCCTTACGGAACTGTCCCGCACGTCCCGGCAGTTGCAGGCCGACTCCCACACCATCTTCGCCTTGCAGAGCATGGGCATCGACTTGGACAGGGTTCGCATCCCCCGGTTTCTGCCCGTGCGCGTCTATGTTGATCGTCACGACCCCCAAGCAGTGGAACGGCTGTCCAAGGCCGTGAATGACGTGCTCCGCGCCTTCGGGCTGGAGATTGCAGACGATTTTCCGCCTCAGCAGGGATCGTGGTTCAAGCGTTGGATATCGAGATCCAAGAAGGCCGCGACGAGTGACGAGGCGAAAGACCTTGGGCGCAAGATGATTCGCGGCGCGGAACTGGCCGGGCTGGAAAAGCAGCAGGCGGATATCAACAAGACTCAGGCTGAAGCGCTTGGCAACCTGATGGAACGCGCCAAAGAGTTCAGCAACGCCGCGATTCAATGCGGCACGGCGCTGGTGGTCGTTACCTCGGATGGCAACGGGCATAAGAACATCGTCGGCGTCACGCTGACAGCAGCCCAGGTGATCGCGCTGGAGAACAATCAGCAACTTCTTTACTCCCCCGCAACGCTGTTGGCGGAGTTGAAGCGGGTGTGTGACGGCGAGTTCAGCAGGGAAGGCGGTATCGTTCCGCGATAACCTTCAGCCCCTCCCAAGGCTCGCCCTGATCCTCTCCGCTTGCTCCGGCGTCAGGGAACCGGGGTGAACCCCCGCAAGGCTTAGCAGCAGGTCGAGGGACAGGCACGCGGCATGGTTGGGCAGCAGCGTGCCTAGGGCGCAGCGGACGCGGCGGACGGCGTGCCTCAGTTCATCATCGGCAGGGCCGTAATCAGCCCAGCGGCCAGCGGCCACTACAGAGTGATAGTGAATGACCGCGCGTGATTCATCCTCATCCTTGAGCACGCTTCGCACCTTGGCCCGCGCTGAATCAGCCAGCAGCCCCGCCCAGGTGCCGCCCGCGTCTTCGACGTAGCGGCGGACGCGGCGCACGGCGGATCGGTAGAGATATTCCGTAACGACGCGGGCTACGGCGTTCGTGCGTGCGCACTGCCGAACTACAAGGTGCCGGGCTTCGTCGGCGCTCATCGGCCACCCCCTTTCAACCACGCCGGGGCCGCGATGCCGGAACGCCGCAGCGCATCAATCACGGCCTTCTCACCGACACGTCCGATGAGGGCCATTTGATCGGTCAGCGTCCCGCCCTTGAAGGCGGACACGTCAACCCCGGCGCTCGGGATAGCGCCGCCGCCCTTCGAGCCCCCGCCGACGGAGGTGGGCCAGTAGTGCGGCCTCATTGACCGCAGTTGGCCGACGATGAACTGATCCGGCGACAGGCCCGGCAGGACGCCCGCAGCGGCCTTCGTCCGCACCGCCCCCGTGCCGTCCACTTCCAGTACCCCGCGAAGAATCGTGGTGGCGTCCTCCATGCACTCGGGCTTGACGCCACTCTTCGTCAGAGCCGCGTGGATGGCCGTGTCGAGGCGGTGGGCGTTCCACTCCACCTTGATCTTGTCGGCCTCGGCGCGGGCCTGATCCCGCTCGGCGGTCAGCGCCGCGGTGCGTTCCGCCAACTGGGCGTCAACGTCCGCTATGCGGGCGGTCACCGTGGCGGTGATGCTGTCCAGCGGCGCATCATCGGGTAGCCCAAGGGCGGCGCGGACAGGGGCCAGCAGTTTCGCCTTCGTCGCCCTGTGTGCCTCGCGCTCGGCCTTCAGCGCGGCCTTCAGCCGCTCCACACTACTCTGGGCGCCAGTATCGGCGATGGGGTTCGTATCACTCATCCGTTCTGCCCTCCCGCCTTCTCAAGCGCGGTGAGGGACCGCTGAGCGGCAGCCGCCCGCGAGCCGCCAACGCCGGTCAGTGCGCCGTACCGTTTGACGATGGACGTGCCCGCGTTTTCAACCAGTGAGCGGAGCCGGGCGAGTGAAGACCGGAGCCGGACAAGATCGGGGGCGAACACCCGCTCAGCGTCGGCGCGGATGAACTCGGCATCCTTCGCGCTCAGCCCGACAGCCCAGGGAGAGTTCGATAGCACGGCGCTGGCGACCGCGCGGTCCTTGTCGATGGTGATGGCCTTCCTGATCGTCTCCAACCGCTCCTCACGCGGCAGCCCGGCCAGGAAGCGCCGAATCTCCCCCGCTCGGGCGTTCTCGTTCACGTCCAGCCGCGTAGTGCTGAGGTTCAGGGCCTCGTTGTCGATGGCCGCTTGAACCTGATCGGCGCGCGCTTCCAGCGCCGACAGGCCATCGGCAACCAACTTCTGCGCCCGCACCATCTGCTTCGTCGCGGCGGTGCGTAGCCGATCGGTGGTGATCGGGTCCGTGATCCCGGCCCGACGAATGTTGGCGTCGGCGTCGCCCATGAGGGCAGCCGCGTCGGACAGCCCGACGAAGACGGCGCGGGCGATGGTGAACGCGCCGTCCATCACCGGCTGACCATCGGCGGTGTGGCCAGTGATGAACTCGGGGGCCAGTTGATCGGGGATGCTCGGGTCACAGTCGAGGGGAACGGCGGTGTTCGTCTTCGGTTCCATGTACGGGGACTCCTAAACCCGCCACGCGGCTACGCACCGCGCGGCGGGTACAGATTCGCAAACCCGGCTTGCCGACCGGGGACTCTGGCGGGCCGTGATTCCCGCCGGTCGAAACCACCTACCCGCATCTCTGCGGGTCGGCGGGATGCTGCGCGCCCCGGTCCCCACCGAGCGCGCGGCGTCGCTTGCCAACGTCGAACCCGAACGGAATCGGGGTGTCGGTGAGGAGGGAGAAGACCATGAGGCAGAGCAAGGCTTCCTGTGTCGGCACGATCCCGTGCCGCCCATCCTCGCCCGAATAGGTGCGCCGAATGTTCAACCAACCTCGCCCATCGTCGCCGGCGTCGGCGGGATCGGCGGGACGGACATAGCCCCACGCGGCCGCAATCGTTTGGTGATCCGCTCCCGTATCGATGCTTGCCTGAAGACAATCGGCGGGCGTCGGGAACGTGCGGCCCGCTTCGTAGGCCGTATCCAGCGCGCGGGTGATCCCCCAGCGGCTCCGCTTGCTGATCGCGGGGCTGGCCGCGAGCGCATCAACTAGGTTGTGGGAAGCGGGGACCACGTCCAATGCTACCCAAAATCGTGCTGTCCGGCAAGGGTACACAATCGCAGTTCTTGCCGCTGTTTTTGCGGGATTTCGGTTACGCCGCAGGCAGTTCCGACGCCCAACGGGGATCGTCGCGGCGCTCGGCCTCAATCTCCCGGTGGCGGATGCCCATGATCTCGCCGTCGTCGGCGCGAGCGGTGACCGTGAAGCCGGGGGGGATGCGGCCGGGCTCGATGGAGAGGGAGTGGTAGCGACCGACTTCGACGGTCTTGGGAAGGCCGGCGTAGACGCCCGCGCCGTCGTGGGTGATGCGGCTCGCCTTGCCGTGCATGAGCGGTTCGGGCCGCGGCCCCGGATCGGTACCCGGACGGGGCGAGGTTCCTCCGGCAGGAGTTCGGCGTGGGCGGGTACCACCGCCGGTTCCGGATCGAGGACGGGATCGACGAGTCGCAGATCTGGGCCGAGTACGAGGGGGGCGTGCTGACGGTGCACCTGCCGAAGCAGGCCGCGAGCAAGCGCCGGCAGATCCCGGTGAAGGCGGGGTAAGCGGCGCGGGGTGGGGAAGGGGGGAATGACGCGTCAGCCGTCGGCTTGATGGATGCGCGTGGCGGGCCCGGCGGGGTCCGTCACGCGATGTGTTCATAGAAACAACGGCGCCGGCCGAAGCCGGCGCCGTTACCTCTTGGGGGCAGAGGCAGGTGATTAGGATCAGGCGCGACGGCGGCGCAGGGCGAGGAGGCCGGCGCCGCCGAGGAGGAGGCCCGCGCCGGGGGCGGGGAGGGCGGGGCCGTTGAGCGTGAAGCCGCTGTAGAGGGTGATGGAGGCGCCCGGGTCGAGGGTGATGTTCCACTGGAAGGCGCCGGTGAAGTCGGCCGAGTTGAAGGGGAGGCCGGTGTTATTGAGGTCGTCCACAAAGGCGTTGGCGAGCAACCCGCGGAGGGTGGAATAGGTCGTCACCTGGTAGGCATCCGCGCCGACGCCGGCCCACTCGACGACGTTGCCGATCCCCCCGCTGATCGACATGGTGTTGGGGCCGACGAGCGACGCGGAGTTGGTCGTGGCGGCGCCGACGTCGAAGTCCATGTAGTAGAAGAGGGAGAAGGTCGCGGCGGAGCCGCCGGTGTTGGTGATGGTGTTGGAGGCGAGGACCTGGACGTTGGTGCCGGCGGTGTTCGAGGGGTTGAAGATCTGCCAGCGCTGGGCGGAGGTGAAACTGTAACCGCTGTTGGTGACGGTGAAGTCGTAGCCGCCGGTGTCGAGGTTGCCGGTGTTGTCGCCGACGAGGACGCCGGAGACGGAGAGGCTGCCGCTGGCGCCGTTGCCGAAGGCGAACTCACGGGTGTCGCCGGGGCCGCGGAACCACCACCAGGCCTGGAAGAGGCTGTCGGGAGTGCTGGTGGCGTTGCCTGGGCGGAGGTTGGCGGTGGCCGAGCCGGTGCCGGTGATGCCGGAGGGGACGACGCCGTTCTGGAACGTGCCGATGCCGGAGTTGGCTCCGCCGGGGGTGATGGTGAACTGCGCTGATGCGGCGCTTGCGAGCCCGGTGAGGGCGGCGAACGCGACGAGGACGGAACGACCGTTCATGAGCACTTCTCCACTTCTGAGATTGCGACGACCGGCTTCTCCGCGGCACGGCGCCGCGGGCGAGAGGCCAGAGATGGACGCGGGATGGACGGGGGCGTCTTGGCCTATCCCAGAGCGTCGCCGCCGGAGTGGCGGTGCGCGTCGCCAAAGTTAGAGTAATTTGCAGTGTGGTGCAAGAGGAAACGCTAAATTTTGCGCTCGAAAGTCCGGGGGCGGAGAGCGCCAACTCGGGGTGTGTTGCAACTGGGGTCTGGACAACGACTTAGGCAGTCGGTATCCACGACTTCGTGTCGCCTGAGATTGGGGCGTCGCGGGAGGGAGGGCAGGGGGGAGGGGGGACGGTCGTCAGGGGGCGTGGGGGAGTTTGGCGTT
>Ga0180217_1001437_pt1 | contig 26169 bp, 32 predicted proteins | sample eDN3rd37CBELigOP_FD_128521 | JGI IMG/M metagenome (GOLD analysis project Ga0180217, IMG submission 128521) | Enriched Organic Plus compost microbial communities from Emeryville, California, USA - eDNA 3rd pass 37_C BE-Lig OP (version 2) (version 2) ... | reverse complement strand
CTGGGACGCCAGGCGCAACGAGAATTACTGGGACGAGGGCAAGCCCTATCTCGACGGCATCCGCGCCCAGTTCATCAACGGCGCCGGCATCATCAACGCGCTCGCCGGAAATCAGGTCGATGCCGCCCTCTTTTCGATCGCCCCCCCGGACCGCGACCGGCTGAAATCCATGAATCCGGACATCGTTTTCCAGAACAGCGCCAACAATATCGTCAACTTCCTGACCTTCAACCTGACCAAGGAGCCCTTCAACGACCCGAAGGTGCGTCAGGCGCTGAACCTCGCCATCAGCCGTGTGGAAGGCAACCAGATCCTGCCCAGGATCTCGCCGCTCGAAGGCTACGGCCTCTACATGCCGCCGAACTCCATCAGCGAGCTTTCGCCGGAAGACTATGCGAAGCTGCCCGGCTTCAGCAGCGACGTCGAAGCACAGCGGGCTGAAGCGAGGAAGCTGCTTGACGAGGCGGGCCAATCCGGCCTCAAGCTCACGCTGCTCAACCGCAACCTGCGCCAGCCATGGGAGCCGCTCGGCGTCTTCGTGCTCGACCAGTTCCGCAAGGTGGGGATCGAGGCCGACCAGATTCAGGCCGAGACTCCGCAATATTTTGCGGCATTGCAGGGCAAGAATTTCGACATTGCGATCGACTTCAACAACACCGTCAGCGTCGATCCGAACGAGGTGCTGGTGAAGTTCATGCCGGGCAACCCGAACAACTATTCCGGTCTGGAGGATCCCAGGCTCACGGAGCTCTTCCAGGCGCAGACGGAAGCGGCCGACGACGAAGCGAAGCGGGCCGGGATCACCAGGCAGATCGAGGCCCATATGCTCGAACAGGCGTACTATCTTCCCATGTTCCGCACGCGCAGGCTTGTGGCCCACCACAAGGACGTGAAGGGCTGGAAGCTGCCGCCCACCACCGTGCTCAACCTGCAGATGGACACGATCTGGCTCGACCGCTGATCCCGCCCGCCGCCGGGCAAGGAGGCCGCGCATTGCGCGGCCTTTTGTCCGGCCCGCATTACGCCCTTGCCTTCACGCCCGCTGCCGAAATGCTATGAGTGGCGAAGGCGTCGGCGCTGACGCCCGGCAGGGAGGATGTCCATGTATGATCGCGTCATCAGCTTCGGCCTCGGCGAGGAGATCGACGCCCTGCGCGACATGGTGCGCCGCTTCGCGCAGGCCGAGATCGCGCCGCTGGCGGCAGAGATCGACCGCTCGAACGATTTCCCCATGCCGCTGTGGCACAAGCTCGGCGAGCTCGGCCTGCTGGGCATCACGGTGGAGCCCGAGCTCGGCGGCTCCGGCCTCGGCTATCTCGCCCATGTGGTGGCGATGGAGGAGATCAGCCGCGCCTCGGCCTCCGTCGGCCTCTCCTATGGCGCGCATTCCAACCTGTGCATCAACCAGATCCGCCGCTGGGGCAGCGATGCGCAGAGGGCGAAATACCTGCCCGCGCTCTGCTCCGGCGAGGTGGTCGGCGCGCTCGCCATGTCGGAGACCGGCGCGGGCTCGGATGTCGTCTCCATGAAGCTGCGCGCCGACAGGCACGACGACCATTATCTCCTCAACGGCTCGAAGATGTGGATCACCAACGGGCCCGATGCCGGCACGCTGGTCGTCTACGCCAAGACGGAGGCCACGCTCGGCTCGCGCGGCATCACCGCCTTCATCATAGAGCGGGACATGCCGGGCTTCTCGGTGGCGCAGAAGCTCGACAAGCTCGGCATGCGCGGCTCCAACACCGGCGAGCTGGTCTTCGAAGACGTGAAGGTGCCGCTCGACAATGTGCTCGGCACCCATGGGCGCGGCGTCGAGGTGCTGATGTCGGGCCTCGACTACGAGCGCGTCGTGCTCTCGGCCGGCCCGCTCGGCATCATGGCCGCCTGCCTCGACGTGGTCGTGCCCTACGTGGCCGAGCGGCGGCAGTTCGGCCAGGCGGTCGGCGCGTTCCAGCTCGTGCAGGGCAAGCTCGCCGACATGTACACCACGCTCAACGCCTGCCGCGCCTATGTCTACGCGGTGGCCGCCGCCTGCGACCGCGGCGAGACGACACGGAAGGACGCCGCCGGCTGCATCCTCTACGCGGCGGAAAAAGCCACCCAATGCGCGCTCGACGCGATCCAGCTCCTCGGCGGCAACGGCTATGTCAACGACTATCCCGCCGGCCGCCTGCTGCGCGACGCCAAGCTCTACGAGATCGGCGCCGGCACGAGTGAAATCCGCCGCTGGCTGATCGGGCGGGAGATCATGACCGAGGCGTAAGCCTCGGCTTGTAAAGAGGAGCCGGGATTGCCATCTTTGATGAAAAATGGCATTTTTGGCTGTTATTGACAGGAGGTGAGAATGCCGGCTGCCAAAGGAATGGCCGAAGAATCCGCCCCGTTCGAGCATCGGCCCGACGAGCTGGCATCGGTCGGCTACACGCGCCTCAAGATCGATTCCGCCGGCCGCGTGCTCATCCCGGCCGAAATGCGCGCGGCGATGATGGTCAAGCCGGGCGACACGGTGACGGCGCAAGTCGAGAACGGCGTCCTTCGCGTCATCTCGGCCCGCGTGGCGCTGAAGCGCGTGCAGGCGCATGCGCGCGAATGGAGGGCGAAGAACCCCGGCGTGAGCGTGGTGGACGAGCTCATCGCGGAACGGCGGGAGGAGGCGCGGCGGGAGCTGGAGGAGGCCAATCAGTGGCGCAAGGCTCACGGACTGCCTCCACTGGAATGACCCGCGCGATCGATACGTCAGTCATCATGGCGATCCTGCTCGAAGAACGCGGCGGGGACGTTGCGGCCCGGCTGGCTCCCGGCGGGCTGTTGTCCAGCGTCAATTTCGCAGAAATCCTGACGAAGTGCGTCGAAAGGAGCCTGTCTCCTCATATCGCTGACGACTATATTCGCGGCAGCGGCATCGACATCGTCGGGTTTGATGCCGAGATGGCGGTGCTGAGCGCAGACCTGTTCCGTGTTGCGAGAAAAGGTGTTCTCTCGCTGGGAGACCGCGCCTGCATCGCGACCGCGGCGAGAATGAATGCAACCGTCGTCACCGCAGACCGCGTCTGGGCCGAGCTCGACCTGCCCTGCCCTGTCGAACTGATCCGCTGAGCCGCCATGCCCGTCCTCCGCTCCGCCATCTCCCCGGCCTCGGACATGTTCCGCGCCAATGCGGAGCGGATGCGGGCGCTGGTGGACGACATCGCCGCCAAGGCCGGGGCGATCGCGGAAGGAGGGCCGGCGGAAGCGCGCGAGCGGCATGTTTCGCGCGGCAAGCTGCTGCCGCGTGAGCGGCTGGCGCAACTGCTCGATCCGGGCTCGCCCTTTCTCGAGATCGGCCAGTTCGCCGCCTTCGGCATGTATGGCGAGGACATTCCCGCCGCCGGCATGATCGCGGGCGTCGGGCGCGTGGAGGGCCGCGAGGTGGTCGTCGTGGTCAACGACGCCACGGTGAAGGGCGGCACCTATTACCCCGTTACCGTGAAGAAGCATCTGCGGGCGCAGGAGATCGCGGCGCAGAACGACCTGCCCTGCATCTATCTGGTCGATTCCGGCGGCGCCAACCTGCCCAATCAGGATGAGGTCTTTCCGGACCGCGAGCATTTCGGCCGCATCTTCTACAATCAGGCCAGTATGAGCGCGGCCGGCATTCCGCAGATCGCCTGCGTGATGGGTTCCTGCACGGCGGGCGGCGCCTATGTGCCGGCCATGGCCGACGAAAGCGTCATGGTGCGTAATCAGGCCACCATCTTCCTCGGCGGCCCGCCGCTGGTGAAGGCGGCAACCGGCGAGGAGGTGTCAGCCGAGGAGTTGGGCGGCGCGGACGTGCATACGCGGCTGTCCGGCGTCGCCGACCACCTCGCGAACGACGACGCGCATGCGCTCGCCATCGTGCGTCGCATCGTGCGAAACCTGAATCGGACCAAGAGGATAGCGCTCGATCTGCGCAAACCGATTCCGCCGCTTCATCCTGCGCATGAGCTCTACGGCGTGGTGCCGCAGGACACCCGCACGCCCTATGACGTACGCGAGGTGATCGCCCGCATCGTAGACGGCTCGGAGCTCGACGAGTTCAAGGCCAATTACGGCACGACCCTCGTCACCGGCTTCGCGCATCTGCACGGCATGCCGGTCGGCATCCTCGCCAACAATGGCGTGCTGTTCTCCGAAAGCGCGCTCAAGGGCGCGCATTTCATCGAGCTTTGCACCCAGCGCGGCATCCCGCTGGTCTTCCTGCAGAACATCACCGGCTTCATGGTAGGGAAGAAATACGAGGCCGGCGGCATCGCCAAGGACGGCGCGAAGCTCGTGACCGCCGTGGCGACCGCTCGCGTGCCAAAGCTCACCGTCATCATCGGCGGCTCGTTCGGCGCCGGCAATTACGGCATGTGCGGCCGCGCCTATTCGCCCCGCTTCCTGTGGATGTGGCCCAATGCGCGCATCTCGGTGATGGGCGGCGAGCAGGCGGCGACCGTGCTGGCGCTCGTCAGGCGCGAAGGCATCGAGCGCAAGGGCGGATCGTGGAGCGCGGACGAGGAAGCCGCCTTCCGCGCGCCGATCCTCGAAAAATACGAGCGCGAGGGCCATCCGCTCTATTCCTCCGCCCGCCTGTGGGACGACGGCATCATCGACCCGGCCAAGACACGCGACGTGCTTGCGCTCAGCCTGAGCGCGGCGTTGAATGCACAGATGGAGGAGACGAAGGTCGGCGTGTGGCGGATGTGACCCGCCGGCGCCGCCTCAGGAGGCCCCATGGCAAAGCACCGCATCTACACGATCAGTTTCGCGAGCGTCTATCCGCACTACGTCGCGAAGGCGCAGAAGAAGGGGCGCACGCAGGCGGAGGTGGACGAGATCATCCGCTGGCTGACCGGCTACAGCCAGGACGATCTCGCAACCATACTGGAAGACCGGACGGATATCGAAACCTTCGTCGCCAGGGCGCCAAAGCCCAATCCGTCACGCGGCCTGATCAAGGGTCTGATCTGCGGCGTCCGGGTCGAGGACATCAAGGACCCGACCATGCGCGAGATCCGCTATCTGGACAAGCTGATCGACGAGCTGGCGCACGGAAAGGCGATGGACAAGATTTTGCGGACGGCGTGACTTGGCTGGCAAGGCCTACGTCCACGACTCTTGACTGTATCTCAATTGAGATGCATATTTTCGGCATGAATACGCGCAGCTCCATGCTTCACATCCGCATCGACGATGAGACGAAGGAACAGGCGACCGAAGCGCTCAATGCGATGGGTCTGTCTGTTTCCGATGCCGTGCGGCTGCTCCTGAAGCGCATCGTCGCCGATCAGGCTTTTCCGCTCGAGCTCAAGGTGCCCAATGCGCGCACCCGTGCCGCCATGGCGGAGGCGGACGAGATCGTAGCACGCAATGGTGCGCGTTTCGGGGACGTCGATGCGCTGATCGTCGATCTTGAAAAATCCGGCGGCAAGTAAGCGCGCGGCGCCGCCGCGCCGGGCCGATTACACAAGGCAGTTCCTGAAGGACTGGGAGACGCTCTCCCGCTCCGGCCGCTATGACATGCATCGGCTGAAGGAGGGGATGCTGCTTCTGATCGCCGCCGACTCCCCGCTCGGTCCGGAATGGCGTGATCATCCGCTCAGGGGCGATTGGGCCGGCCATCGCGAATGCCATATCGGCGGCGACTTCCTGCTGGCCTATAAAGTGGACGACAGCGGCAAGGTCGGTCAAGTGATCTTCGTGCGCGCAGGCACGCACGCGGAACTCTTTGCGGAATAGGCCGGCCTGAGCGGACAGCCGCACCGATATCCCGGTGCGGCTGCGCGCAAATGGTCTAGGCCTTGCGCTTCCACCACGCATGCAACGCCTTGACATCCCCCGCCGTCATCAGCGGCATCGCTTCCGAGAGCATCTCGACGCTCCAGTCCCACCACTGCATTTCCGTGAGCAGCGCGATGTCGTCGTCGGCGAAGCGCTTGCGGATCGGCCTTGCCGGATTGCCGCCGACGATCGCGTAGGGCTCCACGTCGCGGGTCACCAGCGCGCGCGTGCCGATCACCGCGCCGTGGCCGACCTCCACGCCCGGCATGACGATCGCCTCGGAGCCGATCCAGACATCGTTGCCGATCACCGTGTCGCCGGCGGGCAGGAAGCCGTTGTTGGCGCCGGCGAATTCCGGCGCGTCGGGCACGAAGGCAAAGGGGAAGGTGCTGATCCAGTCGGCGCGGTGCCCTTGGTTGCCGGCCATGATGAAGGCCGCGCCGGAGCCGATCGAGCAGAAGGAGCCGACGATCAGCCGGTCCGCGCCCGCGTCGGGCAGAAGGTAGCGCGCGCATTCGTCGAAGCCGTGGCCGTGATACCAGCCGGAATAATAGCTGTAGCGCCCCACGACGATGTTGGGATGAGTGACCTGACGGTCGAGCGGAATGCCCTTGAAGGGGCTTTCGAAATAGTTGGTCATGATGGTTCACCTGCATGCTGGCCGCACAGCCGGGGCTGTCGTGGCCGTCAGAACGGAAATGTTCGGGAAAATCCGGGCGAGCGGGACTATCCGGCGCCAGTCCGGTTCAAGCGTTCCCCGCCTCAGCGGCGCGGGAACGCGATGCAGGTGGTACAGTCCGCAGACTTCATGATGACCGCTTCATAATGCATCGGCGCGGCGGCGCCAAGGGCGGCATGCCCTAAGCCGCCCACAACCAGACGATCCGCCCAAGCGCGCCGAACAGCAGCACGGAGGCCGCAAGCGTCTGGAGCAGGAAGCCGGGATAGCGGCCCTTCGGGCGCGACACATATCCGACGAAGTAGATGATGCGGGCGATCACCCAGACGAGGCCGATGGCAGCAGCCCAGCTAGGGCTCCAGTAGATGGCGAAGAGCCACAGCGCCGGCAGGAAGACCGGCACCCATTCGATCGTGTTGGTATGCGCCCGCACGGCCCGTTCGAGCGTCGGGTGCCCGGTCATTACGGGCGCGTGAATGCCCGTCTTCCCGTGGATGCGGGCGACGGCCAGCGCCATGCCGAAAATGGTGAGCCCACTCAGAAGGGTCACGATCGCGACCGGATAATATTGCTCCACGACCTTCCTCCCCTGTTCGGCGCGGCGCCCTGCGAGAGAGCGCCGCGCCATGGTCTTTCGATCAGGCTTCCAGCCAGACGCGGTGGAACTTCGGCGATGTGATCAGGCCGAAGACGAAATCCTTCACCTTGGGCGACTGGATGTGCATGGCCGCCGAGGTGTATTGCGGCACATGCAGCGCCTGCTCGATGACATAGCGCTGCAGCTTGTAGAAAGCCTGCTTGCGCTCCTCCGGATCGGACGTGCTGACGGTCGCGTCCATCAGCGGCCGAAAGCCTTCCAGCTCGATCTTGCCTGCATTGCGCAGCGCGTTGCCGGCGAAGAGGCGCTCGTAGATCTGGCTCGGATCGGGCAGGCCGCCCTGCGGCGCCAGCATGGCCAGTCCCTTCTTGTCGATGAAGAAGTTCTGCATCGCCTGCGCCGCCGGCACCGGCGTCACCTTGAGGCGGATTCCGGCCTCCGCGAACTGGGTCGCGAACAGTTCCTGACGCTGCACCGATGCCTGATCCGGCCAGCCCCAGGTGGGGATGTCGACGCCGTCGGCATAGCCGGCATCGGCCAGCAGCTTCTTCGCCCGGTCCACGTCGTGGGTGTAGAAATGCGCGGTCTCCGGGTCGGCGGCCCAGAAGGTGCTCGGAAACAGCGTCGAGGTCGGCTCGCCCAGCCCCATCATCAGCACGCGGTTCAGGTCCTCGCGGTTGAGCGCATAGTTCATCGCCTGCCGCACGCGCACGTCCTTGAGCGGCTCCAGCGCGTAATTGAGGCTCGTCGTGTAGAAGACCAGCGAAGGCTTCGCCTCGGCAATCACGTCATTGGAGCGCCGGGCCGTGGCGATCTGCAGCGCCGACATGTTGAGCGCCATGTCGTTCTGGCCGGACGAGACCGAGCGGGCGGCGGTGTTGAGCTCGTTGATGATGCGGAACTCGATGCCGTCGAGATAGGGCAGGCCCGCCTGCCAGTAATTGGTGTTCTTCTCGACCTTGATGAGGTCGTTGTCCTTCCACTCGACGAACTTGAACGGGCCGGTGCCGACCGGCGCGCGGTCGACATTGCCGTCGGCGGCCTTCTTGATGGAATCCGGCGAGATCATGCAGCCGGCGCGGTTCGACAGGATCGCGGGCAGGCCGGCATCCGGCTTCTTCAGCTTGATCGTGATCTTGCTGGGGCCGGTCACCTCGACGCTTTCGACCGAAGCGAGGTCGGACTTCACGTTGGAGCGCGCGTCGTTCATCGAGCGGTCGAGGTTGAACTTCACCGCCTCGGCGTTGAAGGGCGTGCCGTCGTGGAACTCCACGCCCTCGACGAGATCGAGCACCAGCGTGGTCGGATCGGTGAATTCCCAGCTCTTCGCCAGCATGGGCTTGAGCTCGAGCGTGTCGGGATCGAAATCGAGCAGCGCGTCGTAGAGCGCGTAGAGGCTGTTGAAGTCCGGCAGGTTGCGGCCGGTCATCGGGTCGAGCGCGGCCGGGTTGAAGGGCATCGCGACCCGCAGCGTGCCGCCGGCAGCCGGCTGCGCTCCTTGCGCACGCGCCTGCGCCGGCAGCAGAATGGTGCCGCCGAGCGCGGCACCGCCGGCAAGCATGCCACGGCGCGTGATTTCAAGGCGTGAACCGCGTTTTGTCATCTTATCCTCCTTGGGGACATGGCCTCTTCTTGTGTGGCCGGAAGCTGTCCACCATCCGCAACAGAATGGCAACATAAGTTCGCGGCCCGAATGCTTTGGTTGGCGCTATGGGCTGGGCAGCCGGGGCCAGAGTGTATCGCGGTCCTTCCGCGCTTCAGGTCCTCATTCGGGCATGTGTTCATCCCGAAGCCGGTGCCCGCTTTCAGGAGACATATTGCGCCGGATCGCGCTTCGCCACGGTCACGGCATGGATCCTCGGGTCAAGCCCGAGGATGACGATGGTGGAGGTGGAGGATGCCAATCGCCAACATCCGCGTTTGTCATTCACCTTACTGCATTCGTCATCCTCGGGCTTGACCCGAGGATCCATGCCGTAACGATGACGAAATCCACGACGGTTCCGGAAGTGGATCGCCGACCATCTCAGTTCCCTCCGGCTTAAAGGATGCGGACGCGGACGGTGATCCGGCCCCGCGCCGACTGGCCCTACCCGTTCACCAGCGCAAGGATCAGCCGGTGCACATTGCCGCCGTCGGTCATTTCGCGGCGGTCGAAGTCGCGGCTTTTCGCCCGCTGCTCCTGCGACAGCGCGGCGAGCTTCGCCGTCAGCTCGGAGCGGATCTTCCTGCATCCTGGATCGTCGGCCACGGTGAGCCCCACCGACACCGCCTCGATCGCCTTCACCATGTCCACGATCATCGCGCCGTGCACGCGCTCATGCGCCTCGACGCCGGTGATGAAGGTCGTCCAGAGCGCCTTTGTGGGCGCAGGCAGCGCGGCCGAGGGTTTCGGCAGGCGGTAGGTGATGATGAGGTGCGGCCGGGCCGTCACCAACTGGCAGGAGCCGTCCGGCTGCGGGCGGTAGTCGCGCGACCATTTGAGGTCGAAGTCGGTATAGGCGATCACCCGGCCGATACCGACCTGCGGCCCGCGCGCGCCGATGGATTCGTAGAGCGCGATGCCGGTCGTGCCGGAAATGGCATAGGTCTGGACGCGCTCGACCGGCTTCCAGTCGGCCTGTGCCGGCATGGCGGCAGCCAGCCCGGCAAGCGTGAGCGCGAGACGAAAGGCTGTCAGCTTCATGCGGGACGGCGGAGCGCGTTGCGCGCCATGTCGAGATCGACCGGCTGGTCGGGAATGGTGATGGCGAAGACCGTCGAGCCGCCGCGGCTTTCCGCCAGCTCGATCTGGCCGCCATGCGCGCGCACCAGCTCCTGCGCGATGGCGAGGCCGAGCCCCGTGCCGCCGGCACGCGCGGAGCCGCGGAAGGCCGCGAAGAGATTGTCGCGCGCCCGCTTGGGCAGGCCCGGCCCGGTATCGGAAACGGTGATGCGGCAGACCGCGCCCCGGCGCTCGGCGGCGATGGTCAGGCGCCGCACCACGGGCTCGTCCATGTCTCCGGCCATGGCCTGCAGGGCGTTGCGAGACAGGTTGGAGAGCACGCGGAAGAGCTGTTCGGAATCGGCGTCGACCTCGAGCTCCGGGTCCACCGCGTTGACGAGCTCGGTGCCGCCCGCCGGCTCGATCGCCAGTATGCCGTACACTTCCTCGACGAGTTGGCGCAGCCGCACGCGCCGGCGCTTCGGCGCCGCCTCCTGCGTGCGGCCATAGGCCAGCACGCCCTCCGAATAGGCCACGGCGCGGTCGAGCGTGCGCAGGAGTTTTGGCGCGAATGCCTGCACGCCCGGGTCCTTCACCTGCCGCAGGCGGTCCGACATCAGTTGCGCGGAGGCGAGGATGTTGCGCATGTCGTGGTTGATCTTGGAGACGGCCATGCCGAGGTCGGCGAGGCGGCGCTGCTCGCCCAGCGTGCGCTGCAGGTTCTGCTGCATGGCGGCCAGCTCGCGCTCGGCCACGCCGAGCTCGTCGCTGCGCTGCGACGGCCGCACGATGCGGCCCGGATCGTCGGGCGCCTCCGCGAAAGCCAGCATGGAGCGCGTCATCGCCCGCACCGGGCGGATCATCAGGCGGTCGATGGCCGCGAAGACGAGCGTGGCGGTGAAGAGCGAGATGATCAGCGACAGGATGGCGACGTTGCGCGAATAGATGAGCATGGCCCGGCGCAACTGGGTGTCGGGAATCAGCAGCTCATATTGCGTGGCGCTGTCGCCGACATGGCCGAAGACGCGCAGCATGCGGTCGCCGCCGGCCACGAGCGTGTCGAGCGCCCCGGCGATCGCCTCGAGCTGGCCGGTTCCGCCGACATCCACATGCTGGTCCACGCGGGGCGGCATTTCAGACACCACAAGGAGGCGGGATTCGCCAGCGTCGAGAATGGCGATGGCATGCACGCCGATCGAGGCCAGCACGTCGTCCTGCGCCTCGCGCGAAAGGCTGGCCGGATCGCCGTCCACCAGCACGGTCGCGACCGCCGCCGCCGTGCCCAGCCGCTGCTCCAGCCATTGCAGGCGGAAATTCGCCACCGAGGGCAGGAAGATCAGCACTTCGGCCAGCATGACGAAGAGGATGGTGAGCAGCAGGAGCTTGGCCGACAGGCCGCGCGTCAGCGGCACGCGTGCCGCCCCTGCCCTGTTGTCCTGCGCCATCGTTTCGTCCATGCCTTGCCATCCGGGCGCGGCCCTGCCGAGCCGCGGGGACAAAATAGGCCAGCGCCGCGCGTTTGCCAATTTCGGCGATGGTCTGACACGGCATCATCTGCTTGATCCGCGACGCGGGTGATTCCACCCCGCCGCAAAATGCTCTAAGAGGTCACCGCCCATCGCGCGAGGAAACGCCATGACAGTCGATATTTCAGCCGCGGCCGAACAGGCCCGCCTGCTCTCGCAGGCGCTCCCCTTCATGCAGCGCTACGAGAACAAGACCGTCGTGGTCAAATATGGCGGGCACGCCATGGGCGACACCGAGCTCGGCCGCGCCTTCGCGCGCGACATCGCGCTGTTGAAGCAGTCGGGCGTGAACCCCATCGTCGTGCACGGCGGCGGCCCGCAGATCGGCGCGATGCTGAAGTCGATGGGCATCGAGTCGAAATTCGAGGGCGGCCTGCGCGTGACCGACCGGCGCACCGTCGAGATCGTGGAGATGGTGCTTGCCGGCTCCATCAACAAGGAGATCGTCGCGCTAATCAATGCCGAGGGCGAATGGGCCATCGGCCTGTGCGGCAAGGACGGCAACATGGTCTTCGCCGAGAAGGCGCGCAAGACCATGATCGACCCGGACAGCAATATCGAGCGCGTCCTCGACCTCGGCTTCGTCGGCGAGCCCGTCGAGGTCGACCGCACGCTGCTCGACCTGCTTGCCCGCTCCGAGATGATCCCGGTGATCGCACCGGTCGCGCCGGGCCGCGACGGCCACACCTACAACATCAACGCCGACACCTTCGCCGGCGCCATCGCCGGCGCGCTGCGCGCCTCGCGCCTGCTTTTCCTGACCGACGTTCCCGGCGTGCTCGACAAGGACAGGAAGCTGATCGACGAATTGTCGGTGAGCGAGGCCAAGGCGCTGATCCGCGACGGCACGATCTCCGGCGGCATGATCCCCAAGGTCGAAACCTGCATCGAGGCGATCGAGCGCGGCGTGGAAGGCGTGGTCATCCTCAACGGCAAGACCCCGCATGCGGTGCTGCTCGAACTCTTCACCGAACACGGCGCCGGCACGCTGCTGGTGCCGTGAGGCAGTCGTATGCCCACTGTCTTCCGCCATCGTGGGTTCAGGTTCTTGTTCTACGCCAACGAGGGTGAGCCGCGCGAACCGGTGCATATCCATGTCCTGAAAGACGGTATCGACGCCAAGTTCTGGCTTTGGCCCGAGGTCGCGGTCGCGTATAATGACGGTTTCAATGCGCGGACACTGCGCGAATTGGCCGGGATCATAGCGAACCGGCGGCAGGAGATAGAAAGAACCTGGGATGAATTCTTTGGTGAAGGCGACCGGCGTCCGCTTTGACGAGGACAGCTTCTGGGTCGAGCTTTCGGACGGCCGCATTCTGGGCGTGCCGCTGGCCTGGTTCCCACGCCTGCTGCGCGCCTCGCCTGCGCAGCGCGCGCGAGTGACGATCAGTACGCGCGGCCTCCATTGGGAGGAGTTGGACGAAGACATTCTGGTGGAAGGACTGCTTGCCGGGCACGGCGACCGGACACGGCAGAAATCCACCGAGAACGCGGCCTGACTGCCGGATGCCACTACGCTCAGCGTAGTACGGCAAGCCTCACCCCCACATGACGAGCACCACGATCCCGCCGGCGATCAGCGCACAGCCGATCGTCTCCAGCGGCGTGATGCGCTCGCGGAAGAAGAAGACGGAGGCGGCGAAGGTGAACAGCATCTCGACCTGCGCCAGCGCCTTCACCACCGCCGCCTGCTGAAGCGTCATCGCCGCGAACCAGCCGAAGGATGCGCTGGCGCCGACGAAGCCGGTGAAGAGCGACCATTTCCATGCCCGCGCGATGCGGCCGATCTCGTCGCGCTCGCGCCAGGCCATCCAGACCAGCATGACGACGGTCTGGAAGCAGATGACCCACAGCAGCGTCACCGCCGCCTGCATGGCGAAGTTGGGCCCGTCCAGCGAAAGCGAGGCGGCGCGATAGGCGACGGCGGCGATGCCGAACAGCGTGCCGGACGCGATGCCGACGAGCGCGGTGCGCGAGAAGACCGCCGTCACCAGCCGCGACAGCCTGCGCTCCTCATGCGCGACCGAAATCAGCATCACACCAAAGACGCTGATCGCAATTGCCGCAAGCGCGCCGGCGCTGACGCGCTCGCCGAGGAAGATCAGGCCGAACAGCGCCGCCTGCGCCGGCTCCGTGCGCGAATAGGCCGTACCGACGGCGAAGTTGCGAAAGGAAAACAGCCATATCAGCAGGAAATTCGCGGCGATCTGAGTCAGTCCGCCGACGACGACCCAAAACAGGAAGGCCGGATTGGGCGACGGAACGCGATAGCCGAGGCCGAAGGCGAGAATGCCGGTGAACAGCAAGGCAAAGGGCACGCCGAAGCCGAAGCGCACGAAGGTGGCGCCGGTGGTGCCCATCACGCCCTTGAGGTGCTTCTGCGCGGCCGACCGCAGGTTCTGCAGGAAGGCGGAAGCAACCGTTATCGCGATCCATAATTCCATTGTCGGGAAGTCTCGGGCGGGGCAGGCTGGAGATCGTCTAGTCCCCTGCCCTGACGGACGCAAGATCGCCCCGGCTGCGCGGCAACTTCCGAAAGCTTTCTAAAATCCTCCTACGCCGCGATCAGCCCGTCCTGCGAGACGACGCGGTTGCGGCCCAGATCCTTGGCGCGATAGAGGCGGCGGTCGGCCTCGCGCATCAGCTCGACGACGCGGGCGCCGCGGCGGTGGCGCGTGCAGCCGATGGAGACGGTCAGCGCGAGCCGCCGGCCTTCGGCGGTCAGCGCCTCCGCCTGCTCGACTTCGGCGCGGATGCGCTCGGCGACGGCATTGGCGGTGCCCGGCTCCGTATCGGGCAGGAAGGCGCAGAATTCCTCGCCGCCGATCCGCCCGACGAGGTCGCCCTCGCGCAGGGCGCGGCGGATGGCCGCCGCGATCGCCTGCAAGGCGGTGTCGCCGACGGCGTGGCCATGCTCGTCGTTGATGGCCTTGAAATTGTCGGCGTCGATCATCAGCAGCGAGCCGCTTTCGGCGGTCTCGCGCATGGCCTCCAGCCGGGCGAGGAAGGTCGCCCGGTTGAGCATGCCGGTCATGTCGTCCATGGTCGCCTTTTCGGCAAGCAGTGCGTGGGCGCGCGCGAGCTCCGCATGGGTCGCCAGAAGGCTGGCGTTGACGAGCGAGAGCCTGTGCTTCTGGTGCTCGGTGAGGAATGCGACCGGAAAGGCGATCGCCAGCGGACAGGCGACGCACATCAGCATCGCGGTCGTGTCGAATTCCCCGCCGGCCAGCGGCAGCATCAGCATGCCGATCAGGATGGACACAATGATGGCCGCCAGCGTCGCCGCAACGGCGCGCCGTACAACTTTCCCCATGACTGACTTACCCCATTTCGTGCAGCTTAGCCCCACCTGCTGAAGGCGGGGTTTCGACGATAGGACGAATTTGAACGAAATGCACGGATGTGCGAGGAAGGCCCATGACCGAGCTTCCCGATCCGTCCCGCTTCGCCCATGTCCGCGACTGGGTTTTCGACCTCGACAACACGCTCTATCCGCACCACACGAACCTCTTCGCGCAGATCGATGTGAAGATGACCTCCTATGTGTCGGAACTGCTTTCCCTGCCGCGCGAGGAGGCGCGCAAGCTGCAGAAGGACCTCTATCTGGAATATGGCACGACGCTGTCGGGGCTGATGGCGCGGCACCATATCGATCCGGACGATTTCCTCCAGAAGGTGCACGACATCGACTATTCCTGGCTGACGCCGGACCCGGCCCTGGGCGATGCGATCCGCGACCTGCCGGGTCGGAAATTCATCTTCACCAACGGCGATCGCGGCCATGCGGAGCGCACCGCGCGCCAGCTCGGCATCCTCGACAGGTTCGACGACATTTTCGACATCGTCGCGGCGGAGCTGAACCCCAAGCCGGCGCAGGCGACCTATGATCGCTTCGTCACGCTGCACCGGGTCGTGGGACCGGACGCGGCCATGTTCGAGGATCTGGCGCGCAACCTCGTCGCGCCCAAGGCGCTGGGCATGACCACGGTGCTGGTGGTGCCGCGCAATTTCGAACCCACCTTCTCGGAAATCTGGGAACGCGATCCGGCCTATGACGATGCGGTGGACTTCGTCACCGACGATCTGGCGAGCTTCCTGAAACGCCTTTCCGCGACGCTCTGACCGGCTTGTCCGCCGGGTCGGGACGCGCCCCGGCAGACGGCTTTCCCGCCTTTCGCCTGCCGCTCTCCTTGCCGGGGTCGAGCGGATGGCCGAGGTCGCGCGCCTGCTGCGCGCGGATCACGTCGTCGTCGGTTCCGTTGAGAACATCCCTGTCCATGCCTGCTCCTTTCGGTTTTCAGGCAGAACGGTCCCGCTGCGGTGCCGTTCCATGAACCCGGCCTGCCCTTCGCCGGCAGGCCGGGTTGGAACTGCCTCAGTGCTGGTGCCCGCCGCCGCCGGATGCCGCCCTCACGGGAAACGGCACCTCGACCCTGCCGGCCTTCTCGAAGACGAGCGTCACCGGCACGGTCGCGCCTTCCCTGAACGGCTCGCTCACCTGCAGGAACATGACATGGAAGCCGCCCGGCTTGAGCTCGACGGTGGCGCCGGCCGGAATCTCCAGTCCGCCTTCGACGGGGCGCATGGTCATTACGTCGTTCACCACCGACATCGTGTGGATCTCCACCTTGCCTGCGGCGGACGATTCGGCGCCGACGAGCCTGTCGGCGGCAGCGCCGCCATTGGCGATCGTCAGATAGCCGCCGCCAGCCGGCTGGCCGGGCAGCATGGCGCGCGCCCAGGCGGCGGTGATGGCGAGGTCGCCGGCATGGATCGCCTCTGTAGCGGCGTGGTCGCCGTGACCGCCATGCCCGTCATGTCCTGCCTCCGCGCCATCGGCCTGCGCGACGGTGACGGACGGCGCCGGATGCGCAAGCTCATGCGGGTTCTGGCCGGGCGCGGCTATTTCGTTCCAGCTCACCTCGCCGCCGTCGCAGAGCTGCGTGGCGGGGAAGTGCAAGGTGCTGCCGGCCACGGACGGCGCCAGCGTTCCCGACAGGACGAACTCGTCGTAATGAGCGTCGTCCAGCCGGCCGCCCGACCAGGTGACGGTCTTCGCGCCTTCGGTGACCTCGCTGCCATGCAGCTTGTAGGCATGGTCGTAGGCGCCCTTCTCGATCGCGAGCTCCCAGCCGGGTTTGGGCATGGGCTTCACGTCGATATAGCCTTCGGGAATCGTCACGCGGACGGTGTGGGTCGCCTTGCCGTCGCAGCCGTGCGGCACGCGCAGCACGGCCTTGTAGCTGCCGGGCGCGGCCTGCGGCCGTTCGAGCGTGGCGTGGGCAAGGGCCGAAACGGTGGGAACGGCGGAGAGCGCGGCCGCGGCCGCGAGCTTCACAAGAAGATTGCGCATGGAATTGTCTTTCATGATCTGAATCGGAAATGGCCTTGCGGGCCGGCTTTGCGGATCAGATCGATGCGGGCGGGGCGCGGATTCCGGGCGGCAGGACGCCGGGACGCAGCGCAGGCAGCGGGTCGTCATCAAGGACGAAGGATGCGGCGAAGGCGATGAGGGCCGGGTGCGCCGCCACGCCGGCGTCGAGCCCGGCAGGCAGGGGCGCGGCGGGGCAGCAGGCATGGGCGCCGAGGCAGATCGGGCATTTGGCCGGCTCCTTCGCGGGCGCGTCGGGTCCGGCGCCGTCGATGTTGCTGGCTGTGCAGATGACCCAGCCGTCCATGCCCGCGGCATGGGCGGCGGCCACCAGCGGCTGGAGCAGATTGACGACGAGGAGGCAGGCCGCCACCCATGCGAAAAGCACGGAGTCGCGGCGCAGCGTCTCGAACCATCCTCTGCCCGGCGCGCGTCTGCCCATGACAGGCTTTTAGCCGCACCGCGGCCGGTGTCCAAGACCGTCGCGCTGCGGCATGGTGCCGTGGCGGCCCGTCAGCGGCCGAGCTTGTAGAAGGTGCTGATCTCCGCCCAGGCCTCGTCGGCGCTGTCCACATGAGTGATCAGCTTCTCGTCGCCGGGCGAGATCGTGCCCTGCTCGGCGAGGAAATCGACATTGATCGCCTTCTGCCAGAACTCCTTGCCGAACAGCACCACCGGCACGCGCTCCATGCGGCCGGTCTGGATCAGCGTCAGCGACTCGAACAGTTCGTCCATCGTGCCGAAGCCGCCCGGAAACACCGCCACCGCCTTGGCGCGCGTCATGAAGTGCATCTTGCGGATGGCGAAGTAGTGGAAGTTGAAGCAGAGCTCCGGCGTCACGTAGGCGTTGGGCGCCTGCTCGTGCGGCAGCACGATGTTGAGGCCGATGGAGGGTGCGCCGCAATCGGCGGCGCCGCGGTTTCCCGCCTCCATCACGCCGGGCCCGCCGCCCGTCACCACGACGAATTCGCGATAATAGGATTCGGCCGAATGTTCGGAGCAGAGCCGCGCGAACTTGCGCGCCTCCTCGTAATAGCGGGAATTGGCGAGCAGGTTCTGCTTCTGCACCTCGTTCTTGGCGGCCCATGCCTCGCCGCCAGGCTCGGGAATGCGGGCGCCGCCGAACATGATGACCGTGGAGCGGATGCCGCGCTCGGCCAGCAGCATTTCCGGCTTCAGCAGCTCCAGCTGCAGCCGCACCGGCCGCAATTCGCGGCGCGTCATGAACTCGTCGTCGTCCCAGGCGAGCTGGTAGGCGCGCGAGCGGGTCTGTGGCGTATCCGGCACGCTCTTGGCGCGCTGGAGGTCTTCGTCCGAATGCGGCAGCGCCGTCCAGCCGGCGGCCTCGTCCATGTTCATTTCCTGCAAACTTCCCCTTGGCCGCGCCCGTCCCTGCGGCTGGTGCCGTGATTGACCCCCGGCATCGCTTGACATAGGTTCCGCGCGATTTTCCGGACCCGTCTGACGGTACGGGCTTCCCCTTAACAGCACGTGTAGTGGAGCATTTTCATGTCAAGGCAGGACCTCGCCGCCCTGGAGACCACCGTCGAGCGCGCATTCGATGCGCGCGAGGGAATCGGCGCCGATACGCGCGGCGAGGTGCGCGACGCGGTGGAGACGGCGCTCGGCCTTCTCGACAGGGGCGAATTGCGTGTCGCGAGCCGTGGCGACGACGGCAAGTGGACCGTCCATCAGTGGCTGAAGAAGGCGGTGCTGCTCTCCTTCCGTCTCAGCCCGATGGACGTGATCGGCGGCGGGCCGGGCGAGTCCGTCTGGTGGGACAAGGTGCCTTCCAAGTTCGACGGCTGGGGGGCGGTCGATTTCGAGAAGGCGGGCTTCCGCACGGTGCCGAACTGCGTGGTGCGGCGCTCGGCCTATATCGCGCCCGGCGCGATCCTGATGCCGTCCTTCGTCAATCTCGGCGCCTATGTCGGCGAAGGCACGATGGTGGACACATGGGCGACCGTGGGCTCATGCGCGCAGATCGGCAGGAACGTGCACCTGTCCGGCGGCGTCGGCATCGGCGGCGTGCTGGAGCCCTTGCAGGCCGGCCCGACGATCATCGAGGACAATTGCTTCATCGGCGCCCGCTCGGAGGTGGTCGAGGGCTGCATCATCCGCGAGGGCTCGGTGCTCGGCATGGGCGTGTTCATCGGCCAGTCGACAAAGATCGTCGACCGCGCGACCGGCAGCGTGACCTATGGCGAGGTGCCGCCCTATTCCGTGGTCGTCGCCGGAACCATGCCCGGCAAGCCGATGGGCAATGGCGAGCCGGGCCCCGGCCTCTATTGCGCCGTCATCGTCAAGCGCGTGGACGAGAGGACGCGGTCGAAAACCTCCATCAACGAGCTGCTGCGCGATTGATCTTTGCCCGCGGCGCGGGCAACGTCGGGCGACGGCGCCCGACAAGCGCGCGGTTCCCATCGGGAGGGGGGGGGCGACATGGACTGGAAATATCTGCTGACGAGCTTCGAGGGCCGCATCAACCGCGCAAAATTCTGGGCCGGCGTCGGCGTCCTCTTCGTGGCCGGCCTGATCGCCAACGCGCTCGATTTCATCCTCGGACTGCAGATCGGCGGCGCGGACGGCATCGGCGTGATCGGCCTCCTCTTCACCCTCGCCGCGATCTATCTGGCGCTGGCGCTCTATGCCAAGCGCTGGCACGACCGCAACAAGTCCGGCTGGTGGTCGCTGATCGTGCTCGTGCCCGTGCTCGGGCCGATCTGGATCATCGTCGAGCTGGGCATACTGGAAGGCACGCGCGGCGCCAACAGCTACGGACCGGATCCCCTTGCCTAGCAACCAGCTCATCTGGCTCTTCTTCCAGACATCGGGCCGCGTCAGCCGCGCGGCCTACTTCCTCGCCGGCCTGCTGCTGGCGGTCATCCAGGCCTTCTTCCTCTATCGCATGGTGATGGCGCAGGATGCCGGACTGCCCGGCACCGGCTGGGAAAACGCCTTCGTAGTGAGCTTCTTCATCTCGCTGTGGTCCAACGTGGCGCTCGGCATCAAGCGCCTGCACGATTTCGACAAGCCCGGCATCATCGCCGTCGCCCTGTTCATTCCGGCGGTCTCGATCGTCGCCTTCGTGGTGCTGTGCCTGTTTCCCGGCACGCCCGGCCCCAACAAATATGGCGTTCGCACCAACGCGCCGAAATAGTTGCGCTTCAAACGTGCCGCGAAAGCATCTATCGCTGTCGTCATGAGCCTGCCCGTCGATCCCGTCGCCAATCTCACGGCCCTGATCCGCTGCCCCTCCGTCACGCCCGCCGACGCCGGCGCGCTTCCGGCGCTCGCCTCCATGCTGGCGCCGATGGGCTTTTCCGTCGCGCGGCCGCTCTTCTCCGAGCCCGGCACGCCGGACGTCGAGAACCTCTATGCGCGCCTCGGCGGGAGCGGGCCGCACCTGATGTATGCCGGCCATACCGACGTGGTGCCGCCCGGCGAGGAGAGCGCCTGGACCCATCCGCCCTTCGCGGCCACGACCGATCGCGGCTTCCTCTACGGACGCGGCGCGGTGGACATGAAGGGCGGCATCGCCTGCTTCGTGGCGGCGGTGGCGCGCTACCTCGCCGCCGGCCGCGCGCTGCCCGGCTCCGTCTCGCTGCTGATCACCGGCGACGAGGAAGGCCCCTCGATCAACGGCACGGCCAAGCTGCTCGACTGGGCTTCCGAGCGCGGCGAAAGCTGGGACGCGGCGATCGTCGGCGAGCCGACCAACCCCGAACGGCTCGGCGACATGATCAAGATCGGCCGGCGCGGCTCCGTGTCGGGCATCGTCACCGTCAACGGCGTGCAGGGCCACGTCGCCTATCCGCATCTCGCCGACAATCCCGTTCCCGGCGCGTTGGCGCTGGCCGGGGCGCTGCTGTCGCCGGCGCTCGACGCGGGCAGCGCCGACTTCCAGCCGTCCAATCTGGAGATCACCTCCATCGATGTCGGCAATGCCGCCACCAATGTGATCCCCGCGCGCGCAACGATCGCCTTCAACGTCCGCTTCAACGACAACTGGACGCTGGAGACGTTGCAGGCCGAGATCCACAACCGGCTCGACCGCGCCGCAGAGCGGCCGGACCGCCCCATCGACTTCGACCTGACATGGCGCGACCGGCCGAGCCCGGTCTTCCTGACGCGCGACGAGAAGCTGATCGCGACGCTGCAAGGCTCCATCGCCGCCGTGACCGGGCGCACGGCTTCGCTCTCGACCTCCGGCGGCACCTCGGACGCCCGCTTCATCAAGGATTTCTGCCCGGTGGTGGAATTCGGCCTCGTCGGCCAGACCATGCACATGGCGGACGAGCGGGTGGCGCTGGCCGACCTGGAGACGCTGACGGAAATCTACCTGCGCTTCCTGCGCGACTGGTTCGGATAGGACATGCCGACGGGCGAGCAGATCCAGCAATATGTGAACGGCGCATGGCGGCTGATGATGGGCCGCCCCGACGGCGCCCAGCTTCTCGACATCTCCGCCGACGGCTTCTGGAACTCCTTCTTCGCCATCCTCGTGGCGCTGCCGCCGATGGCCGTGGGCTGGGTCGCGATGGCCAACGAGATCGGCGGCGACGCCTTCGGCGTGCGGCTCGGCGTGGTGTTCCGCCTCGCCTTCGTCGACCTCGTCACATGGGTGCTTCCGCTCGTGGCGCTCGGCGCGACGGCGCGGCTGGTCGGCATCGCGCCGCGCTACGTCGCCTATGTGGTGGCGTCCAACTGGGGCAGCGTCGTCTTCCTCTGGCTGATGGTCATCCCCTCGCTGACGGACCTCGTCTGGCCGTCCGGGCGGGAGGTGACCGCGGCGGTCTCGCTGCTGCTCCTCTTCGCCACCATGGTCCTCTCATGGCGGCTCACCAACGCCATCCTCGGCATGGGCGCGGCGGTCGCCACCGGCGTCTTCGCGGCGATGTTCCTCTTCTCGCTGGTGCTGATGATCACCCTGCAGTCGCTGCTGGGGCTGACGCCTTACTGATAGTCCACCCCCGTGAGATAGAGCCCGTCGGGCGGCGCGACCGTGCCGCAGGCGCTGCGGTCGGCCGCGTCGAGCGCGGCCTTCAGGTCGGCTTGCGTCCATGCGCCCTCCCCGACCCGCTTGATCGACCCGACCATCGAGCGCACCTGATTGTGCAGGAAGGAGCGCGCCGAGGTGCGGATCTCGATCAGGTCGCCGCTGCGGGTGACGTCGAGCACGTCGAGCGTCTTGACCGGGCTTTGCGCCTGGCACTGCACGGAACGGAAGGTGGTGAAGTCGTGCTTGCCGAGAAGCTGCTGCGCGGCCGCGTGCATCGCCTCGTGGTCCAGCCGGCGGGCGACATGCCAGGCATGGCCGCGCTCCAGCGCCAGCGGCGCGCGGCGGTTGACGATGCGGTAAAGATAATGGCGCGCGACGGCGGAGAAGCGCGCGTCGAACGTGTCCGGCACCGCCGCCACCGCCAGCGCCGCCACCCGCTCGCCGGCCAGCTTGAGATGCGCGTTGAGCGCGCCTTGCAGCTTGTCGGGCGTCCAAGTGCGCACGAGATCGACATGCGCGACCTGCCCCGTCGCATGAACCCCCGCATCGGTGCGCCCGGCACCCTTGATCGTCACCGTCTCGCCGCTGAATGCGCGAATCGCCTGCTCGATCGCCGCCTGCACCGAATGCTGGCCGGCCTGCCGCTGCCAGCCGGCATAGGGTCCGCCGTCATATTCGATGTCGAGGCGGTAGCGCGGCATCAGAGCGAGGCGAAGGCCGGCGCATAGACGAGCCGCCCGCTGGCCGGAGCCGTCGCGAAGGCATGCGCCTGCAGATAGGGACCCTGATATTCGCAGGCGAAGCCGGCCGCGCGGTCGTGCCGGTAGCCGAAACGGCCGTAATAATCGGGCTCGCCCAGCACCACCGACAGGCTTTCGCCCTGCTCGCTCAGCACATGGTGCGCATTCTCGACCAGCGCGCTGCCGATGCCGCTTCGCTGATGCGCAGGCAGCACGGCCATCGGCGCGAGCGCCACGGCTTCCGTCTCCCCCTCCTCGCCCTCGACCTTCAGGCGCGAGAACAGGATGTGGCCGACCACCTCGGTCTCATGCGTGGCGACGAGCTCGAGCACGACATCGGCGTCGTCGCGAAGGCATGCGACCAGCCGCCGCTCCGCATCGCCGCCGAACGCCGCTTCCAGCAGGCCGGCAATGGCGTCCTTGTCCTTGTCCTCGACGGGACGGATGACGAGACCCCTGATCACGACAGCAACTCCCTTGTCAGGCGGGCGCCGCGCAGGAAATCGGCGGCGGTGACGGAACGGGCGCCGGCGCGTTGCAGTTCCCTGATCGCGACTCCGCCTTCGCCGCAGGCGACGACGAGCGCGCCGTCCTGCACCTTCACCGTGCCCGGCGCGGCCTCCGCCTCCACCAGCGAGGAACGCAGCAGCTTCACCCGTTCCATGCGCCCGCCGATCTCCATCTCGCACCATGCGCCGGGAAACGGCGACAGGCCGCGAATGTGATCGTGCACCCGCCTCGCCGGCCGGCGCCAGTCGACGCGCGTCTCGTCCTTGGCGATCTTGTGCGCATAGACGACGCCGTCCTCCGGCTGCGGCACGAGCGTCAGCGTGCCGGCTTCCAGCCGCGCCAGCGCCTCGACCATCAGCGCCGCCCCGCGCCCGGCAAGCTGGTCATGCAGTTCGCCGGCGGTCATGTCCGGGCCGATCGGCACGCGCGCGGTCAGCGCGACCGGGCCCGTATCAAGCCCTTCTTCCATGCGCATGATGCAGATGCCGGTCTCGCCGTCGCCGGCCATGATGGCGCGCTGGATCGGTGCGGCGCCGCGCCAGCGCGGCAGCAGCGAGGCATGGCCGTTATAGGCGCCCAGCCGCGTGCCCTCCAGCACCGCCCGCGGCAGGAGCAGCCCGTAGGCGACGACCACCGCCACATCGGCTTCGAGCGCTGCGAATGCCTGCTGTTCCGCCGGATCCTTCAGCGAGACGGGCGTGCGGACGGGCAGGTCGAGTTCCTCGGCAAGGCGATGCACCGGCGATTTGGTCAGTTCGAGCCCGCGCCGGCCTGCCGGCCGCGGCGGCTGCGTATAGACGGCCACGATCTCATGGCCCGCCCCGGCGATGGCCGACAGCGTCGCGGCGGCGAAATCGGGCGTTCCCATGAAGACGACGCGCAACGCTGGCAGCCTTTCGGACGGAATGGTCGGACCCGCCGTTCAACGGGTTCCCGCAGCGCGCGTCAAGCCCGGCGTCAGGCGACGCGGCTCGGCGCCTTGTCCCGTGCCAGCTTCCTGAACTTGCGCACCACCATGTCGCGCTTGAGCTTGGAGATATGGTCGATGAAGAGCACGCCGTTGAGATGGTCGATCTCGTGCTGGAGGCAGGTCGCCATCAGGCCGTCGGCCGCCATCTCGCGCTTCTCGCCCTTCTCGTCGAGATAGGTCACCGTCACCGTCGCCGGGCGCTCCACCTCGGCATAATAATCGGGGATCGACAGGCAGCCTTCCTCGTGGACGTTCACGTCGTCGCCGCGCGCCACGATCTCCGGATTGATGACGATGTGCGGCTGCGGCGGCTCGTCTTCCTTGGCGAGGTCGATCACCAGCATGCGCAGCGGCTCGCCCACCTGGATCGCGGCAAGCCCGATGCCCGGCGCATCATACATCGTGTCCAGCATGGAGCCGGCGAAACGGCGCAGATCGTCGTCGATGCGCTCGACGGGCTTCGACACCTGCCGCAGCAGCGGATCGGGCAGAATGATGAGAGGTCGGATGGTCATGGGGCTCAGGTAATGAGAAGCAGGCCGGGCGTCAACGTGAACGGGGAAGAACGTTCACGTTTTGATCTTATATTGCCGGCCCGAATCGTCTAGCCTGTCGCGATGACAGCTTTCGATACCCCCCTGCTCCAGCTTGGCGCCACCACTTTCACGGTGGGCGAAATCCTCGTTGCGTTCATCATCGCCTGCGCCCTCCTGCTCGCCGTGATGGCGGTGGGGCTCTGGCGCGCTGCGCGGGCGCGCTCGGCCGCGGCGGAGGAAGCGGCCGCCAAGGCGCGCGAATCCGAGCAGCGCATGGCCGAGATCGCCCGCGCGCAGGCGGAGATGCAGGGCCGCATGGGCGCGCTGGCGGAGGTGTTTTCCACGCGCCAGTCCGAGCTCAACAAGGCGATCGGCGAGCGGCTCGACGGCATGACCTCGCGGCTCGGCCAGTCGATCACCGAGCAGACGAAATCGACGCATGAGAACCTGGCGCGGCTGCAGGAGCGGCTGGCGGTCATCGACAGTGCGCAGAACAATATCCAGTCGCTGGCGGGACAGGTGGTCCAACTCCAGCACATCCTGTCGAACAAGCAGACGCGCGGCGCCTTCGGCCAGAGCCGGATGGAGGCGATCGTCGCCGACGGCCTGCCGCACGGCGCCTACGAGTTCCAGGCGACGCTTTCCAACGGCAACCGGCCGGACTGCGTGGTGAGGATGCCGAACGGCCAGCCCTCGCTGGTGATCGACGCCAAGTTCCCGCTGGAAGCGTGGAACGCGATCCGCGCCGCGGCGGAGAGCGATAACGGCGCGGAGGCTGCCCGCCACGCGGCGCAGAATTTCCGCCGCGACATGGAGGTCCATATCCGCGCCATCGCGGAAAAATACCTGATCCGCGGCGAGACGCAGGACACGGCCTTCATGTTCGTGCCGTCGGAATCCATCTTCGGCGAAATCCATGAGAATTTCGAGACGCTGGTGCAGCGCGCCCACAAGGCGCGCATCGTCATCGTTTCGCCCTCGCTGCTGATGCTGTCGATCCAGGTCATCCAGGCCGTGCTGAAGGACCAGCGCATGCGCGAGCAGGCGCATCTGATCCAGGGCGAGGTGATGCGCCTGATGGAGGACGTGACGCGGCTCGACGACCGGGTGCGCAAGCTCCAGCAGCACTTCATGCAGGCCAACAAGGACATCGACCAGATCCTCACCTCGACCGACAAGGTGACCAAGCGCGGCGCCCGCATCGAGGCGCTGGAGCTTGGCGACAACGGGCCATCCGATGCGGACGCGCCGGCACCGCGCACGGAGCGCGTCGCCGATTCGCAGACCGGCCATTTGCGGCTGCGGGTGGTCGAGGACGAGTAGGCTGCCCCGGTGATGGACTGCACCGTCTTGTACGCTTTGCTCCGTCGGTGAAGCGGAAACGTCACGGCATGGATCCTCGGGTCAAGTCCGAGGATGACGATGGTGATGAGGGCTGCTGCCAGCCGCCAACGTCCGCGCTTGACGCTTACCTTCTTGCCTTCGTCATCCTCGGGCTTGACCCGAGGATCCATGCCGCCACCGGCTCGGCAGCGTGAGACGGTGGACGAAAAGCCTCGCCTTCAATCTTGGCGCGTCCTGCGCAAGAATTCTATCCCCGCCCCTTTCCACCTCGCCTATCATCGCCCCTACCTTGCTGCGCGGGAACGGATGGCCACCGACCATTCCGGGCAGCGGGCGGTGCCGGACCGCGCGGACAACGGTAGTTCGCGTGGAGGATTCCTCCCCAGGTCCGGGCGCTTGATGGTG
>Ga0180217_1001435_pt1 | contig 26238 bp, 25 predicted proteins | sample eDN3rd37CBELigOP_FD_128521 | JGI IMG/M metagenome (GOLD analysis project Ga0180217, IMG submission 128521) | Enriched Organic Plus compost microbial communities from Emeryville, California, USA - eDNA 3rd pass 37_C BE-Lig OP (version 2) (version 2) ... | reverse complement strand
TCGGCCCTTCCGGTCGGGGCGGGGAAGCGGGTCCGGGCTCGCAGGTGAGCCGCTTCTCCTGGCCGGTCCTGCCGAGGCGGGATCGGGCCCTGTCCGGTGGAAGAGGCGCTTCCTGCGGCCGGGTCCGGGCGTTGAGGTCCACCTGGGCATGGCCGGCTCGAAAAGGGAGCCCCGGTCCGACAGGGGAGGAAGGCTGCGCGATCACTCCCGCCCCGTGCTGCCCTTCATATAACCAATGTGGTTCTATATGTCAAGGGGAATCGCACACAGCCCCTCCCCTTTTGGGGAGGCGATTGTATCTTTTGCAAACACCCGCTTTTCGTCATGCCAGCGAAAGCTGGCATCTCGGGCCTTTGCGCGCCGTCGCTTGAGACCCCAGCTTGCGCTGGTGTGACGAAAACCGTCAATCCACGGTGCGTTTGCAAACGATATAATTGCCTTTGGGGAGGGGTGGTGCCTCCAGGTCAAGCATCCGCCTGGGGCAAGGCCCCACCCCCTGACCCCCTCCCCTGAAGGGGAGGGGGAGGGAAGGCTGGCGCCCTTGCCACGAAAACGGATCCCCATTCGTGTCGAGCGCAGTCGAGACACGCCGGCACCACGCCGGAATCAGGCCCTATCCCAGCTTCCGCTTGAGCAGCTCGTTCACCACTTGCGGGTTGGCCTTGCCCTGCATCGCCTTCATCGTCTGACCGACGAAGAAGCCGAACAGCGCCTGCTTGCCCGCCTTGTACTGCTCCACCTTGTCGGCATTGGCGGCGAGCACGCCGTCCACCGCGGCCTCGATCGCGCCGGTGTCGCTTTCCTGCTTCAGCCCCTCACGCTCGACGATGGCGGCCGCGCCGTCGCCCGTCTCGAGCATCTTCTCGAGCACCTGCTTGGCGATCGAGCCCGAGATCGTGCCGTCGCCCACCAGGGCGAGCAGTTCGGCGCCCTGATCGGGGCTGACGGGGGAATCCGCCAGGTCCCTGCCCAGCTTGTTGAGCGCGCCGAACAGTTCGGAGATCAGCCAGTTGCTCGCCTGCCGAGCGACATCAGCCTCGCTCTTGCCCTGGGCTTTCGCGGTGGCGGCCAGCAATTCCTCGAACCACCGCGCGGTCTCCACCTCGGCAGTCAGCACTCCGGCATTGTAGGCGGAAAGGCCCAGCCCGGTTTCGTAGCGCCGCCGCTTGGCGTCCGGCAGCTCGGGCAGCGAGGAACGACATTCCTCCAGGAAGGCGTCGTCCAGCTCCAGCGGCAGCAGGTCCGGATCGGGGAAATAGCGATAATCATGCGCGTCTTCCTTGCTGCGCATGGACCGGGTGGTGCCGGTATCGGGATCGAACAGGCGGGTTTCCTGCACCACGGTGCCGCCGCCTTCGAGCACGTCCACCTGCCGGTTGGCCTCATATTCGATCGCCTGCATCACGAAGCGCACGGAATTGACGTTCTTCGTCTCGGTCCGCGTTCCGAATTCCTCGCCCGGCTTACGCACGGAAACATTCACGTCGGCGCGCATGGAGCCTTCCTCCATGTTCCCGTCGCAGCTTCCGACATAGCGCAGGATCGCGCGCAGCTTGCGCAGATAGGCGCCGGCTTCCGCCGGGCTGCGCATGTCCGGCCGGCTGACGATCTCCATCAGCGCCACGCCCGAGCGGTTGAGATCGACATAGGACATGGTCGGGTGCTGATCGTGCATCAGCTTGCCCGCGTCCTGCTCCACATGGATCCGCTCGATCCCGATGCGCTTCCCCGCCTCGGGATTCTTCTCGTCCACCGCGATCTCCAGATGCCCTTCCCCCACCAGCGGGTGATAGAGCTGGCTGATCTGGTAGCCCTGCGGCAGATCGGCGTAGAAATAGTTCTTGCGGTCGAACCGGCTCCACTTGTTGATCGCGGCGTCGATCGCCATGCCGGTGCGCACCGCCTGGCGGATGCATTCCCGGTTCGGCACGGGCAGCATGCCGGGCATCGCGGCGTCCACCAGGGAAACCTGCGCGTTCGGCTCCGCGCCGAAAGCGGTGGATGCGCCGGAGAACAGCTTGGCCTTGCTCGTCACCTGCGCATGGACTTCGAGGCCGATCACGACCTCCCATTCGCCGGTTGTGCCCTGGATGCGGTATTCGCTCATCTCACCACCACTTTTCCGGCCGGGCCGCGAAGCCCGCCCGCTGCTCGATCGCAAGGCCCGCGTTCAGCACGCCCTGCTCGTCGAAGGCCTTGCCGATGATCTGCAGGCCGAGCGGCAGCCCTTCGCGATTGAGCCCGGCGGGAACGGACATCGCCGGCAGCCCCGCGAGCGAGGCGGGCACCGAGAACACATCGTTCAGATACATCGCCAGCGGATCGTCCAGCTTGTCGCCCAGCGGGAAGCTGGCGGTGGGCGTGGTGGGCGCCAGAATGACGTCCACCTGTTCGAACGCCTGTGCGAAATCCCGCGCGATCAGCGTGCGGACCTTCTGCGCCTGGGTGTAATAGGCATCGTAGAAGCCGGCGCTCAGCACATAGGTGCCGATCAGGACGCGGCGCTTCACCTCGTCCCCGAAGCCCGCGGCGCGGGTGGCGGCATACATGTCCTGCAAGCCCGCCCCTTCGGGCAGCTCGCGCAAGCCGTAGCGCACCCCGTCATAACGGGCGAGGTTGGAGGAAGCTTCTGCCGGGGCGATGATGTAGTAGGTCGGCAGCGCGTATTGGGTGTGCGGCAGGGAGATGTCGACGATCTCCGCTCCCGCATCGCGGAGCCAGGCGATCCCGTCGTCCCAGCTCTTCGCCACGTCCTCGTCCATCCCGTCCATGCGGTATTCGCGCGGGATGCCCACCTTCTTGCCGTGCAGGTTCGAATCCAGCCCCGACTCCCATTCGGGCACCGGCAGGTCGAGGCTGGTCGCGTCCTTCGGGTCGAACCCGGCCATCGCTTCCAGCATGATCGCGCAATCGCGCACGTCGCGCGCCATCGGGCCCGCCTGGTCGAGCGAGCTGGCGAAGGCGACGATGCCCCAGCGGCTGCAGCGGCCATAAGTGGGCTTGATGCCGGTGATGCCGGTGAAGGCGGCCGGCTGGCGGATCGAGCCGCCGGTATCCGTGCCGGTGGCCGCCGGAGCAAGCCGCGCAGCCACCGCCGCGCTCGAGCCGCCGGAAGAACCGCCGGGAGCCAGCGCCGCATTGCTGCCCTGCTTGCGCCAGGGGGAGATCACATTGCCGAACCAGCTCGTCTCGTTGGAAGAGCCCATCGCGAACTGGTCCAGATTGAGCTTGCCGAGCATCCCCGCGCCCGCATCCCACAGCTTCTGGGACACGGTGCTCTCATATTCGGGGCGGAAACCTTCGAGGATGTGGCTCGCCGCCGTGGTCTGCACGCCCCGGGTGGCGAACAGATCCTTCATCCCGATCGGCACGCCGGCCATCTTGCCGAGCGGCCTGCCCGCCGCGCGATCCGCATCGACCTTGTCGGCGGCTTCCAGCGCCTTTTCAGGCGTCGCGACGATGAAGGCGTTGAGCGCGGCCTGGGCGGCGGCGACATTGGCGTTGAATGCTTCGGCCACTTCGCGCGCAGCGAAATCGCCCGTGGCGACGCCTTCGCGGATGGCGGCAACGCCGAGTTCGGTAAGGTCGGCCATCACTCGATCACCTTGGGCACGCCGAAGAAGCCATGTTCGGGCGCCGGCGCATTGGCCAGAACCGCGTCACGCTTGCCGCCGCCGGTCAGCGGATCGGCATCGACCACGTCCTCGCGCAGGCGCAGCTTGTTGGGGATCACCGCCGTCATCGGCTCGACCGAGGACGTGTCCACCTCCCCCAGCTGCTCGACCCAGGCGAGGATATTGTTGAACTCGGGCACCATCCGGTCGAGCTCTTCATCGCTCATGCGGATGCGCGCCAGCGAAGCGATCTTGGCCACGGTTGCTTTATCGACAGACATGGCCCGCGCGTTAGCCCGTGCCATCCGTGCCATCAAGCCGCCTGATGAGACGGGGCATGCCTTATTCGAACGGATTGCCCACGGGCTGGCCATCCACATAGATCTGCCGCCCCGCATAGGGCCGCACTTCGACCTGCGGCGTCGTGCCTTTCGGCCCGGCTTGCTTCCGATCGATGCGCGAAGGCTGGACGGGCGCTTCGACCCACACGCCCTCGGCGCTCCGCCGCAGATGGGTGACCTGCTGGCCCTCCACCAGCGCAAGATGCGGCGCACCGTCGGCATAGCGGCCTAGATCGAGCGCGACGCAGGGCTCGGTGCAGCGATAGGGGGCATCCCTCACAAAGCCGCGCACCGCCTCGCGCAGCGCGGGGTCCTCGAACCGGAAGTGGATATTGGCCAGCCGCTCGTCCCGCCGATCATCCTCTGCCGGCCAGTGCCACGGCCTGTCCTTGCGGGCGAGCGCTTCCTTCGCCCGCTTCGCGACCGCCGGATCGCCGCTGCGCGCCAGCCCGGCGAGCGCCTTGCGGCCGGCATCGCCGAAATCCCATCGCAGCGCGTCATAGTCGAAATCCTTCGCGCTCACCGTCCCGCGCTCCAGGCGGGAAACCTGGTTCGCCGCCGAGATCGCGCCGAAATCGAGCACCGGCAGGGCGAGGAACAGTGCGACCACGCTCACCCCGACCGCGAGATTGAGGTTCGCCCGGCGCAGGATGCCCCACCATCCCCTGAGCCGCCCCCGGACGACCGCGACGAGCGCCGCGAGCCCATAGGCACAGGCGACCGCGATCGCCACCAGCGCCCACAGCCGCTCGGGCGACAGGCCATGCTGCGCGATGCGCGTGCCCATCGAGACCGCCGCGAACACCGCCAGAGGCAGGATGCCGAGCGCCAGCACCAGCGCCGCGGCACGCATCACGGGTGAACGGGTCATGTCCGTATCGTCCTCGCGCACGATCGCATTGGCGAGCACGAAGGCCCCGGCCGCGCAGGCGAGCAGAACGGGAGTGGCGCTGCGGGTCGCTTCCCACAGCACATCGGGCCCGGAAAGCACCATCGCCAGCAGGAACACCACCAGCCCCGCGGCCAGCGGCACCGCCAGCAGCGACAGCACCAGCAGCACCACCGATTGCAGCGTGCCGATGATCCGCAGGTGATTGCGCAGCACGCCCAGCGCCGCGCCGAAGCAGGCGCCCGAAAAGGCCCAGCCGAACCAGCCCTTGCCCATCAGGTCGCTCAGCAGGTCGATCTTCAGCAGCTCGAACAATTGGGAGAGCAGCGCCAGCAGCAGCCAGCTTATCCCGGTGAAGGCCAGCGCGCCCGCCCCGCTCACCGCGTCGGTCCAGACGAAGAAATGCGTGTCGCGGTAAGGGGTGGCGAAGCGGGTGCGGTGGAAGCCCGCCTGGAACAGGGGCAGGGCCAGCACGGTGGCGATCACTCCGGCGGAGAAGCCGTATTGCTCGTCCGCATAATGATCCCCGGCACTGACCGCACGCCAGGCGAGCCCGGCCATGACGAGGCCCGCGAGCAGCGCGAAGACCGCCGCCTGCTTCCAGCTCTCTCGCTCCAGCGAGAAGGCGGCGCAAAGCGGCCCGAAGAACAGGAACGCCGCCGCCGCCATCCAAGCGGGTTCGTTCTCATGCCCATCGGTGGCGAAATGGATCAGCAGCCCGGCAAGGGCGAGCAGGCCCGCCAGCAGCCATGGCCGCAACGGCCAGTCTTCTGCCGGCAATTCTTCCACCGGCAGCACGCCTGGCGATTCGCCTTCGTCCTCTCCCATTCGCGAGAGGATCGCCGATCCGCCCGCGTGCGGCAAGCCTCCCTGCCCGCCTTACTGCGCGGGAACTTGCGGCCCCGGCGCCGGAGGAGCCCCCTGGCCACCCTGCGGCGCGCCGCCGTGCTGGCCCTGCATCTGCTGCAATTGCTGCATCATCTGCTGCTGTTGCAGCATGCGCTGCTCGAAATCCTCATTGGTGATGAAGTCCAGCAGCTCGATCTCGAAGGTGAGGTCCGCATTGGCCGGGATCGGGCTCCCGGCAGGCGGAGTGGCGCCGTAGGCCAGCTGGGCCGGAATGCGCACCTCGTATTTCCCGCCCTTCTTCATCTGCACCACGCCGTCACGGAAGCCGGGCACCACCTCGGACAGGTGCATCGGCACCTGCTGGCCCTGGTCGAACACCTTGCCGTCGTCCAGCTTGCCGGTGTAATTGACCAGCACCCAGTCGGTCGGGGTGGGCGAGGCGCCGACCCCTGCGGTGAGTTCCTTCACCTTGACCCCATGCGGCACCGCTTCCCAGGCAAGCGCGCCTGCGGCGAGCAGGATGGCCACCACGCCCAGCCAGAGCTTGAGGAGCGAGCCCTTGCGGATCGGCTGGAGGGGGACGCGAGTGACTTCGGTCATCGTGGGAATCCTGCAATGCAAAAGGGCGCGGTGTGAAGCCGCGCCCTGATGGCTCAACAATGCTGTGGGTTCAAGCGGTCTTGCCTGCTGCGGGGCCCTTACTTCGAGCCGTCGCGTTCCATCCGCTTGCGCTCGAGCTTGCGGGCGCGGCGGACGGCGGCGGCCTTTTCCCGGGCGCGCTTCTCGCTCGGCTTCTCGTAGTGGCGGCGCAGCTTCATCTCGCGATACACCCCCTCGCGCTGCAGCTTCTTCTTGAGCGCGCGCAGGGCCTGGTCGACATTGTTATCGCGAACGATGATCTGCATAAATTCCGACACCTCACAGCAAATCGGCCAGAGCCCGCGACAGGGCGGGATTCGCCTTTATCGAAAAACGAAAAACGCGCCGAATCCCTCAAGGATCGGCTCCAATGGCAAGCCCCCTAGCCAAATCCGCGTGGAAAGGCAAGCATCCAGCATGCGGCGTCGAGCCCCCTCACTCATCGACGAGAAGATGAAGCGCATCCGGGGTCCTTCCCACTTCGCGCCCGCGCGGCTAAGGCACGGGTCATGAGCGCCGTTTCCCCCTTGCTGGCCACCTTGTATGTCGCCTTCGGCGGCGCGGTCGGCTCCGTCCTGCGCTACCAGACAGGCCGGCTGATGACGCTGTGGCTGGGGCCGAACACCGTCACCGCCTTTCCCTGGGCTACGCTCGCGGTGAATGTGGTCGGCAGCCTGGCCATGGGCGTGCTGGCCGGCGCCCTCGCCCGACACGGCGACGCGAACGAGCATTGGCGGCTGCTGATCGGCGTGGGGCTGCTGGGCGGCTTCACCACCTTTTCCAGCTTCAGCCTGGAGATGATGCTGCTGGTCGAGCGCGGCCAGCCGGCGCTGGCCTTCGTCTATGCGGCGGTTTCGCTGCTGGCGGGGCTGACGGCGCTTTATGTCGGGCTGATCATCATGCGGATTGCGGGATGAAGGGCGCGGCACAATCGGCCGAGGTCCGGCAGTTCACCGTCGGGCCGGACGATGACGGCATCCGCCTGGACCGCTGGTTCAAGCGGCACCTGCCGCAGATCGGCTTCGCCACCGTCTCGCGCTGGGCGCGCACCGGGCAGATCCGGGTGGACGGCAAGCGCGCCCGGCCGGACGAGCGCCTCGCCACCGGGCAGCACCTGCGCGTTCCGCCGGGCGGGGAAGCGCCGCACCGCGCCCCGCGCGAGCGCAAGCCGCTGACCGAGGAGGACGTCGCCCAGGCCGAAGCGATGGTCATCACGCAGGACCGGGCGGCGATCGTGCTCAACAAGCCGCCCGGCCTCGCCACCCAGGGCGGCAGCGGGACGACCCGGCATGTTGACGGGCTGCTCGATGCCTTCGTGCGCGGGGACGAGGCCCGCCCGCGCCTTGTCCACCGGCTCGACAAGGACACCAGCGGTGTGTTGCTGATCGCCCGCACGCCTGGCAGCGCGGCCTATTTCTCCAAGCGCTTCTCCGGCCGTTCGGCGAGGAAGATCTACTGGGCGCTGGTGGTGGGCGTGCCGGAAGTGGCCGAAGGCACGATCGAGGCACCGATCACCAAGCAGCCCGGCAGCGGGGGCGAGAAGATGTGGGTGGACGAGGAGAACGGCCAGCCCGCCAAGACGCGCTATCGCGTGGTGGACCGCGCGGGCAAGCGCGCCGCCTGGGTCGAGCTGCAACCGCTGACCGGCCGCACCCACCAGCTCCGCGTCCATCTGGCGGCCATCGGCCATCCGATCGTGGGCGACGGCAAATATGGTGGGCAGGAAGCATTCCTCACCGGCAGCATAAGCCGCAAGATGCATCTTCATGCGCGGCGGCTGATCATCGATCATCCCGATGGCGGCAGGATCGACGCGATCGCCGAGTTGCCCGAGCATTTCGCAGCGAGCATGGAGCAGCTCGGCTTCGATCCCGACGCCAGCGACGCCGCGCCGGACGAAGGCCCTCCGCCCCCGAAGCGCGCGGAGAAGAAGCAGGCCGCCCGGGCCCATGCCAAGCAGGTCCGCAAGGAGCGGCGCGGCGAAAGGCGCAAGCGCGGGGCTGTTCCCGAAAGAAGCGGAGCCAGGGCCCGTCCGAAGAAGCCGGGGCCGGGGAGGGGCCGGAAATGAGTGATCCGGCCAATCCTTCCCTGGGCCGGTCAGCGACATGACCATCCGCCTCGCGGTGTTCGATTGCGATGGCACGCTGGTCGACGGCCAGGCGGCGGTGTGCGACGCAATGGAGCTGGCCTTCGCGGAGGCTGCCCTTCCCCCACCTTCCCGCCACGATGTCCGCCGGATCGTGGGGCTGAGCCTGCCCGTCGCGATCCAGCACCTCGCGCCCGGAGCCACCGGCGAGCAATGCGCCCATGCGACCGAGGCCTACAAGCGTGCCTTCCGCGCCGCGCGGGAGGAAGGGCGGCTGGCCGAACCCTTGTTCGACGGGATCGCCGCCCTGCTCGACGAGTTGCACCGATCCGGCTGGGTGCTGGGAGTCGCCACCGGCAAGTCCGATCGCGGGCTGGCTTCCTGCCTTGCCGGCCACGGCATCGCCGGGCTGTTCGCCACGCTGCAGACGGCGGACCGCCATCCATCCAAACCCCATCCGGCAATGCTTGAGGCCGCGCTGGCCGAAACGCTGGCCGATCCCGCCGGCACGGTAATGGTCGGCGACACGGCCTATGACATGGAGATGGCGAAAGCCTTGGGCGTCCGCCCGATCGGAGTCGCCTGGGGCTATCACGCGCCGGAGGAATTGCTTGCCGCCGGCGCGCAGGTGGTGGCGGAAACGCCGCGCCAGCTTGGGGAATTGCTGCAATGAACGACGATCATGCGCGCCAGCGCTTCATCGCGATCAACCTGATCCGCCTTTCCGGCATGGCGATGGTGCTGATCGCCATCGCGATCCATTACCGCAAGATCGACGCGCCGGAAGAACTGGCCTGGGCGCTGGCTGCCCTGGGCGTGATCGAATTTTTCTTCGTGCCGCAATTCCTCGCGCGGAGATGGCGGACGCCCGACAGATGAAGCGCTTCTACAAGCAGGCTGCCGCCGAGCCGGCCGAAGGCGGCTGGCGCGTGGCGCTGGACGGGCGAGCGATCCGCACTCCCGCGGGTGCACCGCAGATCGTGCCCACCGCCACGTTGGCCGAGGCGATGGCGCGGGAATGGTCGGCGCAGGGGGAGGAGATCGACCCCGCCGCCTTCCCCTGGCGCGACATGGCCGATTTCGCGATCGACGTCGTCGCCGGGGAACGGGACCGCACCATCGCCGACATCCTCGCCTATGGCGACACGGATACGCTGTGCTACCGCGCCGATCCGGACGAGCCGCTCCACGCGCGCCAGCGCGAGATGTGGGAGCCGCTGCTCCAACGGATCGAGGCGCGCCACGGCATCCGGTTCGAGCGGGTGAGCGGCATCGTCCATCGCCCCCAGCCCGAAGAGACGATGGCCCGCCTGCGCGCGGTGCTGGAAGGCGAGAACGACTTCACCCTCGCCGCGGTGAAGAACCTGGCCTCGCTCGCCGCCTCGCTCACCGTCGCGCTCGCGGCGCTGGAGGACGGGGCGGACGCCGAGGAGCTATGGGCTGCCGCCAATGTCGAGGAAGACTGGCAGGCCGAGCAATGGGGCTGGGATTCCCTGGCGAAAGACCGCCGCACCTCCCGCCTCGCCGCCTTCCGTGAAGCGATGGACTTCGCACGGGCAGCGCGGGCGGCATAAGGAAATGGTTCTCCCATCCTCTTCAGAGGGGATCATACCGTTTGCAAACACCCGTTTTCGGCAGGCTCAGGATGAACTGCCCTGCGGGCCGGCTGGCATCTCGGGCATTGTAAGCACCTCCCTCCTTCGTCATTGCGAGGAGGCAAAGCCGACGCAGCAATCCAGGGGCCGTGGCGTGGGGCCCTGGATTGCCGCGGGGCCGTGGGCCCCTCGCAATGACGAAGGGGGACGAGGCACGTTGTCGCCTGAGACCCCAGCTTGCGCTGGGGTGACGAAAACCGTCAATCCACCGCGCGTTTGCAAACGATATAATTGCCTCTTCGGAGGAGGGGGTCAGAGGGTGCTGGACACCAGGTGACGGCTCAGCCTTATCCCACCCATTCCGCCACTTCGGCGGCAACCTTGTTCGCCGCCTCGTTGAGCGCGGGGGCGACGTTTGCCGCCTTTGGCTCCACCTCGTTTACCTCGGATTCGAAGCGGCGGGTGAGGATCGTGCCGTCGGGCTGCTGGAGGACGGCATCGAAGCGCACCACCACCGAACGGGTCGGCGCGTCATAGCCCATGTCGAGCAGCTGGCCCGACAGCTTGGTCGCCGCGGCATAGCGCATATCGGAGCCTTCGATCACCATCCGCGTCTGCTTCGCGCGGATCGTCTCCGAAAGCAGGCGGCCGAACAGGCGGGCCGGCTTTTCGACCCACACCGCATCCTTGAGATAGGCGACCGTCGCCTCGTTCACCTGCACCGGCACGCGTGGCACGTCGAGCCGCCGGGGCGCTTCCGGCTCCAGCACGGTGAGCGCCTGCTTGACCGTCCCCTTCGCCGAAGCCCCGGCCGGCGCGACCGCGGTGGGCGTGAGGCTGAGCAGCGATTCGGGCGGATCCTTGCCGAAGCTGACGCAGGCGGAAAGCGTGGCGGCGGCGGCGAGGACCAGCAGCCCCCCGCCTATCGAACGAATATGCTGTGGCATGCTCAGCACCCTTCCTTCACGCCCGGCCGCCCGGATTCCCGATACGGACCCGGTCATGGCTTGTATTCCGGCAGCTTGGACCCGCGCAGCACCGCGCCCGCGCCCTGGTCCTCGATCTTCTCGGTGATGTTGCGCAGGGCCTCGCTCGCCTCCCGCAGGTCGCGCAAGGTGGCTTCCGCGGCCGGGAGCGTGCTTTCGGACAGCTGGCGCGCCGCCGGCCGGGTGTCCTTCATCGTCGCATCGAGCTCGTCGGCAGCCGCCTGGGCGGATTTGAGCGTGGTGCGCAGTTGCGTCGCCAGCGATTCGCCTTCCTTGTTGAGCAGGTTGTCAGTGGAGTGCATCGTCTGCTCGAAGGCGGCGAGGCTCTTGCTCGCCTGGCGCAGGGTCACCTGCAATTCGGCCATGGTCCGTTCGACCTGGGGCGAGGCGTCCGCCACTTGATCGGTCAGCCGCCGCGTATTCTCGAGGATGCCGGCGATCGATTCCTGGTTCCGGTCGGACAGCAGCTGGGTCAGGCGGTCGGTCAGCGTCGCCAGCCGTTCGAGCAGGAGCGGGGCGTTCGACAGGATCTGGCCGAAGCCGCCGAGCTTGGCGGAAATCACCGGCCTGCCTTCGGGGCAGCCCGTCACTTCGCAGGTGATAGGCGGCGCGTTGCGCTTCGCCCCGTCGAGCTGGATCTTCGAAACGCCGGTGAAGCTGCCCTGGACGGTGGCGGTGGTGCCTTGCAGGATCGGGATGGAATCGTTGATCCTGATCCGCACGCGCACGAATTCCGGGTTGGTCTTCCACAACTCGATCTCGGTCACCTGCCCGGCTGGAACGCCCGAAAAGGTGACTTCGGACCCCTTGGCGAGCCCGTCCACCGATTGCTTGAAGAAGATGTCGTATTCCTTCTGGTCGCCGGCGCCCAGCCGAGCGACCCAGATGATGAAGGCCGCCAGCAACGCCAGCAACAGGAGCGTAACCGCACCCACCCAGACATGGTTCGCCCGTGTTTCCATCGCTGCGGTCTATGCCCCTCCTGCCGCGGGCTTGTCCATCGCTTTGCTGCGCGCGCTGGAATCGCGGGCGGCGCGCCCGCGCGGGCCGTTGAAATATTCCTGGATCCACGGATGGTCCGTGGCCAGCAGTTCGGGAATGGTGCCGACCGCGATTACCTGCTTGTCCGCCAGCACCGCCACCCGGTCGCAGATTTCGTAAAGCGTATCGAGATCGTGGGTGATGAGGAACACGGTGAGACCCAGCACGTCGGCCAGTTCGCGAGTGAGCCGGTCGAAGGCCGCAGCGCCCACCGGGTCGAGCCCGGCGGTCGGTTCGTCGAGGAACAGCAGCTCGGGATCGAGCGCCAGCGCACGGGCGAGGCCGGCGCGCTTCTTCATGCCGCCTGAAAGCTCGGAAGGGTATTTGCTGGTCGCATCGTCGGGCAGGCCGGAGAGCCGCACCTTGTAACGCGCGATCTCGTGCCGCAGCTCGTCCGCGATCTCGGGATAGAATTCCTTGAGCGGGACTTCCACATTCTCGCCCACGGTGAGGGTGGAGAACAGCGCTCCGCCCTGGAACAGCACGCCCCAGCGGGCGCGGATGTCCCCGTCCTCGGGATCGGGCGGCCCGGTCATCGAACGGCCCAGCACCTCGATCTCCCCTTCGGCCGGGGTCTGCAGCCCGATGATCGAACGCATCAGCACGGACTTGCCGGTGCCGGAGCCCCCGACCACTCCCAGGATCTCGCCCCGGCGGACCTTGAGCGAGAGATCCTCGTGCACCACCTGGTCGCCGAAGCGGTTCACCAGCCCTTCGACCACGATGGGATATTCACCCTCGAACCGCTCGGGAATCTCGTCGAGCGCTTCATGGGCCACATCCCGGATGACGCCGTCGCCGCTCATCCCCAGCCGACCTCGGTGAAGAACACCGCGAAGAAGGCGTCGAGCACGATCACCATGAAGATGCCCTGCACCACCGCCCAGGTGGTGCGCAGGCCGACCTCTTCGGAGTTCCCTTCCACCTGCATGCCCTGATAGCAGCCGGCCAGGCCCACAATCAGGCCGAACACCGGCGCCTTGACCAATCCCACCCAGACGTCGTGCATCGGCACCACTTCCTGGATGCGGATGAGGAAGGTCATGAAGGGAATGCCCAGCGTGAGGTCGGAGATCACCGCACCGCCGACGATCGCCACCGCCGCGGAATAGAAGCCCAGCAGCGGCATCATCAGCACCACCGCCAGGATGCGGGGCACGATCAGCGCTTCCATCGGGGAGACGCCGATGGTGCGCATCGCGTCCACTTCCTCGGTCAGCTTCATCGTGCCGATCTGCGCCGCGAAGGCGGAGCCGGAACGGCCGGCGACCATGATCGCGGTCATCAGCACGCCCAGTTCGCGCAGCGAAAGCCGGCCGGTGAGGTTGATCGTGTAGATCTCCGCGCCGAACTGGCGCAGCTGCACCGCACCCTGCTGCGCGATCACGATCCCGATCAGGAAGCTCATCAGCCCGATGATCCCGAGCGAGGAGACGCCGACCAGCTCGATCTGGCGGGTGAGCGAGACGAATCTGATGCGCGAAGGATGGCGAAACAGATTCCCGCAGCAGATCAGCATCTCCCCCAGGAAGGCGATCATGCCCAGCGTGCCGGCACCCCAGCTGGAGACGAGCTTGCCCACCTCGTCCGGCACACGGGTGACGAGCGGGAGGGTCGGCGGACGGATATCGGCGCTGCTCTCGCTCGATTGCACCGCTTCGATCAGATGCTCCGCCTCCGCGCTCGCACCTTCGATCGTCGCGCCGGTCCGGCGGGCGAAGCGCCAGACGATCCAGGCGCCGACAGTATCGATCGCGCCGCTGCCCGAAAGGTCGATCGCGGCGACCGGCCCTTCCCATTCGCGCAGCTTGCGGTCGAGCGCGCCGATGGTGGAGACGAGCAGCGCGCCGTGAACCGCAACCCGGACGCCGCCCTCGCCTTCCTCCACGCTGAAATCGGCCCATTCACGCATGGCGGGAGCTATGCGGGCAAAATCGGACGGCGACAAGCGACAAGGCCTTCCGGGGAAGGACTTCTTGCGCCGCACAAAAGGCGCTGGCAAAGGCCCGAACACGTATGAGCACCGAGTTGGACAAGGTTTTCGACCCCGCCGCGATCGAGGCGAAGTGGTATCCCCATTGGGAAGCGAACGGGCTGTTCCGCCCGGCGCGGCCCGACGCCGCGCCTTTCACCATCGTGAACCCGCCGCCCAACGTCACCGGCTCGCTCCATATCGGCCATGCCCTGGACAACACGCTTCAGGACATTGTGATCCGCTACGAACGCCTGCGCGGCAAGGATGCGCTGTGGGTGGTGGGCACCGACCATGCCGGAATCGCGACGCAGATGGTGGTGGAACGCCAGCTGGAAGCGAGCCAGGACAAGCGCACCAACTACACGCGCGAGGCCTTCGTTGAGAAGGTGTGGGAATGGAAGGCGGAGAGCGGTGGGACGATCACCCGCCAGCTGCGCCGCCTCGGTTGCTCGATGGACTGGAGCCGCGAGCAGTTCACGATGGACGAGCACTTCACCCGCGCCGTGGTGAAGGTGTTCGTGGACCTTTACAATGAAGGCCTGATCTATCGCGACAAGCGGCTGGTGAACTGGGACCCGAAGCTCAAGACTGCGATCTCCGACCTCGAGGTGGAGACGCGGGAGGTGCAAGGGGGCTTCTGGCACTTCCGCTATCCGCTGGCGGACGGGGTCACGCTGGATGACGGGCGCGATCATATCGTGGTGGCCACCACCCGGCCCGAGACGATGCTGGCCGACATGGCCGTGGCCGTCCACCCGGACGATCCGCGCTACAAATCCGTGATCGGCAAGGACATCCTCCAGCCGCTCACCGGCCGGCGCTTCAAGGTGGTGGCGGACGAGCACGCCGATCCCGAGCTGGGCAGCGGCGCGGTGAAGATCACGCCGGGCCACGACTTCAACGATTTCGAGGTGGGCAGGCGCGCGGGAATCGCTCCGGCGGACATGCTCAACATGTTCGACGCCGAAGCGCGGGTGGTGCAGACCACGGACAGACTGGTGCCTGAGGAGTTCCTCGGCCTCGACCGGTTCGACGGGCGCAGGCTGGTGGTCGAGCGGATGAAGGAGCAGGGCTTCCTCATCCCGCATACCGACAAGGACGGCAGCGAGCACGACGCCGAGCCACGCACGATCCAGACGCCGTTCGGCGACCGCGGCGGCGTGGTGATCGAGCCCTGGCTGACCGACCAATGGTATGTCGATGCCAAGGTGCTCGCCCAGCCCGCGATCGAGGCGGTGCGTTCCGGCGCGATCGAGATCGTGCCGAAAAGCTGGGAGAAGACCTGGTTCAACTGGATGGAGAACATCCAGCCCTGGTGCGTCTCCCGCCAGCTCTGGTGGGGGCACCGGATTCCGGCATGGTATGACGAGGACGGCAACGTCTTCGTGGCCGAGAGCGAGGAGGAAGCGCAGGCCCTTGCGGGCAACAGGAAGCTGGTGCGCGACGAGGACGTCCTCGACACCTGGTTCTCCTCCGCCCTCTGGCCCTTCGCCACGCTGGGCTGGCCGGACGAGACGGAGCTGCTGAAGAAGCACTACCCCAACGACCTGCTGGTCTCCGGTTTCGACATCCTGTTCTTCTGGGATGCCCGCATGGCGATGCAGGGCATCCACTTCATGGAGGAAGTGCCGTGGAAGCGGCTCTACCTCCATGGGCTGGTCCGCGCGGCGGACGGGCAGAAGATGTCCAAGTCCAAGGGCAATGTGGTCGATCCGCTGGGCCTGATCGACAAATACGGCGCGGATGCGCTGCGCTTCTTCATGGCGGCGATGGAAAGCCAGGGCCGCGACGTGAAGATGGACGAGAAGCGGGTCGAGGGATACCGCAACTTCGCCACCAAGCTGTGGAACGCCGCGCGCTTCTGCCAGGCGAACGGCATCGGCGCCTCGCGCTCGATCGAGGCGCCCGCCGCCACGCTGGCGGTCAACAAGTGGATCGTGGGCGAAGTGGCGGAGACGCTGGCCGAGCTCGACCGGGCGATGGCCGAGTTGCGCTTCGACGCCGCCGCCAACACGATCTACCACTTCGTGTGGGACAGTTTCTGCGACTGGTATATCGAACTCATCAAGGGCAGCTTCGACGCGGAGACCCGCGAGGTCGCCGGCTGGGTGCTCGACCAGATCCTGGTGATGCTCCACCCCTTCATGCCCTTCATCACCGAAGAGCTGTGGCACGCTCAGGCCGCCTATCTGGGGGGCGAGCGGCCTTATGAGCTGATCGTCGCCAAATGGCCCGAGCCGAAGGCCGCGGTGGATGCCGCGGCCAAGGCGGAGGTGGAATGGCTGATCGCGCTCACTTCCGGCATCCGGGCGGCGAAGAACGAGCTCGGCATCGCGCCGGGCGAGAAGCTCACCGCCTTCTGCGAGGCGCCGAGCAGACTTGCCGCCAACGCGGTGAAGAACAACATGGCCGCGATCGAGCGGCTGGCCCGGCTTTCCGCGGTCGAATTCGCACCCGCCCCTGCGGGCGCGGCGATGCAGGTCACGGCGGGCGGCGATACCTTCATCATCCCGCTGGCCGGCGTGATCGATATCGAAGCGGAGAAAACCCGCCTAACCAAGGCGCTGGAAGCCTCGCTCAAGGAAGCGAAGTCGCTCGAAGGCCGGCTCTCGAACCCCAACTTCGTCGAGCGCGCCAAGCCCGAGGCGGTGGAGAAAGCGCGCGCCGACCACGCCCATCACGCAGCGGAAGCCGAAAGGCTCCGCGCCGCGCTGGCCAGGCTGGGGTGAGGCTTCGCGCCCTTGGAGAGGAGGGGCTTGGATGACCCTCGTCCTGGCCACCACCAGTCCCGGCGAGCCGGAGATCTTCGCCTCGCTGCAGGGAGAAGGGCCCAGCATAGGCAAGCCCTGCGCCTTCATGCGCCTTTCGCGCTGCAACCTCGCCTGCCAGTGGTGCGACACGGCCTACACCTGGCATTTCACCGGCGACAACCGCTTCCACCGCGACGGGATCGCCTATGAGCGCGCTTCGAACCAGCTCGCCCTTCCGGAGGAGGAGGCAGCCGCCCGGATCGCCGCGCTGCACCAGCCCCGGCTGGTGATCACCGGAGGCGAGCCGCTGCTGCAGGCCGGGGCGCTGGCGCGGATGCTGGAAGGCCTGCCGGGCATGCGGGTGGAGATCGAGACCAACGGCACGGTCGCCCCTCCGCCCGCGCTGGACATTCTGATCCACCAATACAATGTCAGCCCCAAGCTGGCGCATAGCGGCAATCCGGCGGAGCTGGCGCTGATCCCCGAGCGGCTGGCGCAATGGGCGGAAAATCCGCGCGCCTTCTTCAAATTCGTGATCGCCGAGCCTGCCGACGTGGACGAAGTGCTGGCGCTGAAGGACCGTTTCGCGATCCCGGCGGAGCGCATCTACCTGATGCCGGAAGGCACCGACACGCAGACGCTGGAAGCGCGGGAGCAGTGGCTCGCCGATCTTTGCATCCATCATGGCCTGGCCCTGTCCAAACGGTTGCACATTCAACTTTTTGGCGACACTAGGGGCACATGAACACGTCCGCAGGGCCCGAGGGTCCATCCGGGAAAATGAGAGGGGACCTTACCGAAGGGCCGATCATGCGCACGCTGATCATGTTCAGCGTGCCCACCCTGCTGTCCAACGCCCTTCAATCGCTGAGCGGCACGGTCAATTCGATCTGGGTCGGCCGGCTGATCGGCGAGCAGGCGCTGGCCGCCACGGCCAACGCCAATATCGTGATGTTCCTCGTCTCCAGCGCCGCTTTCGGCTTCGGGATGGCCGGCACGGTGAAGATCGGCCAGCGTTTCGGCGCGCATAATATCGATGGGGCACGGCGGACCTTCGGCACCGCGGTGGGCTTCTGCTGCGTGCTGATGGTGGCGATAGCGGTGCTGGGCTGGTTCACCGCCCCCGGCCTGCTCACCGTGCTCGACACGCCGGCGCCCGCCTATCCGCTGGCGCTGACCTATCTGCGGCTGATCTTCCTCTCCATGCCGTTCATGATGATCTCGATCATCCTCACCATGGGCCTGCGCGGCACGGGGGATTCGCGCACGCCGCTGATCTTCATGGGAGTGACGGTGGCGATCGACGCGATCTTCAACCCGATGCTGATCGCGGGCTACGGCCCCTTTCCCGCGCTGGGCATCGCCGGCTCCGCGCTGTCGACGATCCTGGCCAGCCTGATCTCCTTCCTCGGCATGATCGCCTATGTCTATGCGCGGGATCTGCCGCTGCGCCTGCGCGGAAAGGAGCTGCTCTACCTCCTCCCCCAGCGTGAGGAGCTGGGCTTCATCCTGGCCAAAGGCCTGCCGATGGGCGCGCAGATGCTGTTGATGTCCGCTGCGGGGATCATCGTGGTCGGGCTGGTCAATCGCGAAGGCCTGCTGATGACTGCCGCCTATGGCGCAGCGATGCAGCTCTTCACCTATATCCAGATGCCCGCGATGGCGATCGGCGGCGCGGTGAGCGCGATGGCCGCGCAGTTCATCGGCGCGCGCAAGTGGCACGGGCTGGACCATGTGACCCGCGCCGGGGTGATCGTGAATTTCTGGATGACCGGCATCCTCACCGTGCTGCTTCTGCTGTTCGACCGGCCGGCGCTGGTGCTGTTCCTCGGGCCGGACAGCCCGGCCGTGCCGCTGGGCCGGCATATCCAGTTGCTCGCGAGCTGGAACTTCATCTTCTTCGGCGTGACCATGGTCTATACCGCCACCATGCGCGCGGGCGGCGCGGTGTGGCTGCCGCTGATGATCCTCGCGATCGCGCTCTATCCGGTGCGCCTCGGCTTCTATTTCCTCACTTACGGCTGGCTGGCGGCGGACGCGATCTGGCTGTCCTTCCCGGTCGCGGCCTTCTCCGCGCTGGCCCTCAGCTGGTGGCTCTACCGCTCCAGCGGCTGGCGCGACAAGGCAATGGCCGAAAGCGAGGAGGAAGCGCGCGAACAGTCCAATGCCGACGGGGAGCCAGCAGGACGCTACGCGCCGAATATCTAGAGTCCACCGCAATCAACTTGAAGCCATCCGCCGTTCGTGTCGAGCGGACGCTTCGATCAGATCGGCACGGCCTCCAGGCTCGAACCGCGAAAGCCTCCGCTATTTCCCCTGCGCACGCCAGCGCTGGACGATGCGTTGGACCGCGTCCTCCTCGCCCCCGCCCCGGCGCCACAGCTCGACGAAGCTCGGATCCCCGGAGGCCGGGCGCTTCGCTTCGTCCAGATCGTCGAACAACACGCGGATCGGGATCGAGACGCCCTCACCCACGATGATGCATTCGCGGTTGCGCAGGGCCGGGATCGAATCGAGGAAGCCGCGGGCCCCTTCGGGCATGGCGGCCTTCACGAAGCTCTGGTCGCGATCGTTGTTGAGCCGCATGGAGATGATCGTGCCGCATTGCGACAATACCCCTTCGGCAAGGTCGGAGGGGCGCTGGGTGATGAGCCCCAGCGCGACGCCGTATTTGCGGCCTTCCTTGGCGATGCGGGAAAGGATGCGGCCCACGGAGGAACCGTCTGCGTTCCTCTCATTGGGAACGTAGCGGTGCGCTTCCTCGCAGACGAGCAGGATCGGGCTGGTCTTCTCTTCCCGTCCCCAGATCGCGAAATCGAACACCAGGCGGCTCAGCATCGCGACCACCGTGGAGGTGATGTCCGAGGGCACGCCCGACACGTCGATGATCGCGATCGGCTTTCCGGCGGACGGCATGCGGAAGATCTTGGCGATGAAATCCGCCATCGTGTCGCCCACCAGCATGCCGGAGAACATGAACTGATAGCGCGGATCGCTCCGCAATTCGTCGATCTTGCCCTTGATGCGCATGAAGGGCGCGCTCGAGGTCGCCTTGTCGAGCTTGCCCATCTCGTTCTGGATGATCGCGGTGAGGTCCGACAGCAGATAGGGGACCGGCGAATCCACCGTGATCTTGCCCAGCGTGCCGGCCAGCCGGTTCTTGCTCCGCGCCTCGAGCAGGCACCTCGCCAGGATGTCCGCATCCTCCTGCCGGTCCTTGCCCGAAGAGGTGAGGAAGACCTCGCAATGTTCCTCGAAGTTCATCAGCCAATAAGGCATCTGGAGGTTGTTCACGTCGAAGATGATGCCCGTGCCGCGGAAGGCGGCGGCATATTCGCCATGCGGGTCGATCATCACGATATGGCCCTGCGGCGCCACCTCGCAGATGCGGTGGAGGATCAGCGCGGCGCCGGTGGACTTGCCGGTGCCGGTGGAGCCCAGCAGCGCGAAATGCTTGCCCAGCAGCGCATCGACATAGATGCCCGCGCGGATGTCCTTCGTGGGATAGACGGTGCCGACCTGGATCGCGGAGCGGCCGTCGCTCGCATATATCTGCCTGAGATCGGCGCCGGACGCGGGATAGACCAGCGCGCCGGGAATGGGATAGCGGGTCACGCCGCGGCGGAAGCCGTGGATGCGGCCGGTCAGTTGCTCCCCCTCGCCTTCGCCCAGGAAATCGATATTGGCGACCACGCTGGCGCCATCGCCCCGCCGGTCCTGCCGCTGGGTGCGCACGCTGGCGAGCAGCCAGCCGCCGGGCACGCGGATCTTCACCTGGCTGCCGACATGCCCCGCCAGCGCGATCGAGGGATCGGCATCTCCGGCACACTCGTTCAACCGCTGGAGATCGAGCGCGATCTGCGAGCCGGAGCCGGCGATCTCCAGCACCACGCCGATCGGATCGGCCGCGTTGGCGCCCGGCGCCAGCGCATCGCCTTCCGCTTCCCGCGCCATTGCGGCGGGATCGAAAGTGCGGCCCTGCGGATTGCCCATCTGTTCCATCGTCTTCCCGCCCGTCACCGGCAAATGTTCCGGGCGGGCGGTAGAGCGAACAGCGTTAATATCGCGTCAATTCCACCTGGCCCGGCGGATCAGGTGAGCGCGAAGAGCCGCCCCGCGAGCCAGCCCATTCCGACGGAGAGCGCGCAGACCACCAGACCGTAGAACAGCCCGTAGTCCTCCGCGAAATCGGCCACGAATCGTTCGAAGCCGAGCTTGCGCACTTCCACCCGCGAAACCGCCGAAGCGACCACCCGTCCGCGGGTTATGGCGAAGGTTTCGGCGGTGTAGGTGCCGGTCTGCACGGTGGAAGGCAGGTTGATGCGGGCCTGGTAAAGCACCTGTTCGTTGAGCGAGACGCCGTGATCGTCCTGCGTGTAGAGCCCTTCGCGCCGGCGCAGATCGACCAGCCCGGCGGAAAAGCGCGCCTGTTCCTCCGGGTCGATCGAGCCGATCGGGGAAAGCTGGAGCCAGGGCAGGCCGAGCTCGTAGATCGCCGCCGTCCGGCCATCCACGATCTCGGAGATCGGGCGCGAACTCGCCACCGCGAAGAAGGACGGGGCGGAGCGGAAATCGCTGCTGTCGGCATTGATCCACACCCCCGCCACCTTGCGCTTCTCGCGCAGGCGGATCGACTGGGTCGGGCCCTTGAGCACCACCACGATATCGTAATCGCGCCCCGCCCGCGTGCCCGAGGGATCGAGGATCGCGCCGAAAAGCAGCAATTGCGTTCCGGTGAAGCCTTGCCGCACCTGGATCTCGTGCTGGGACACCTCGGGCACCAGGATCGGATCGCGCTGACCGGTGAGCGCGAAGAAGGCGATGAGCAGAAGCAGGGCGCGCGGCGCGGCGGCGATCATAGCGGAACCACCGTGTAGATCTCGTCCGGCCGGAAGCCGAGGCCGAAGGCCAGGCGCAGCGCGATGGCCAGCACGATCACCGACAGCGCCAGCCGGAGATATTCGGGCTTGGCCTGCTGCGCGAACTTCGCCCCCACCTGCGCCCCGGTGACCGAGCCCACCAGCAGCAGCACGGCCAGCACCACGTCCACCGCCCGCGTGGTCAGCGAATGCATCATGGTGGTGACGATGGTGACGAACAGGATCTGGAACAGCGAGGTGCCGACCACGACATTCGCGCTCATCCCCAGGATGTAGAGCATGGCGGGAACGAGGATGAACCCGCCGCCGACACCCATCAGCATAGTCAGCACGCCCACCGCGATCCCCAGGATCAGCGGCGCCAGCGGAGAGATGTAGAGGCCCGAGCCGTAGAACCGCCAGCGCATCGGCAGGCTGGCCACCAGCGGGTGGTGGCGGCGCTTGCGCGCGGGCGGCGGCAGGCCCCGTCGCATGGCCCGCATCGTCTGCAGGCTTTCCCGCCCCATGATCGCGCCGATCGTGCCCAGCAGGAGGACATAGAGGATGTTGATCACCGTATCGATCTGGCCGATCGACTGGAGCAGGCGGAACAGCAGCGCGCCGATCCCGGTGCCGATCACCCCGCCCGCCACCAGCACCATGCCCATGCGGTAATCCACCCCGCCCCGCCTTCTGTGGGCCAGCACGCCCGAAACGCTCGCCCCGGTGACCTGGCTGGCGGCGGATGCGGCGGCGACGGTGGGCGGGATGCCGTAGAAGATCAGCAGCGGCGTGGTGAGGAACCCGCCGCCTACGCCGAAAATGCCCGAAAGCAGCCCGGTGATCGCACCGAGCGCGACGATCACCAGCCCGTTGACCGCAAGATTGGCGATGGGGAGGTACACGTCCATGACGCTGCCCGCCGTAACCCGAAGGAGCGGCGGAAAAAAGGCGCGGTGGCCTCTTTCCGCTTAAAAACCCGCGGAAATCGTCAGCGCCGGGCCGCTGGCCGGTTCCGCCTTCCCCGCGACGCGGAAACGCCAGTCCATCGTCACCTTGGCACGCGCTTCACCCAGATCGAAGGCGTAGCTGGCACCCGGACCCAGATCGAGCCGGGAAGCACCCTTCTGCGCCCCGCCCCACACGCCGCCCCCGCCCCGCAGTTCCGTGCCCATGACCCGGAGAAGTCGGGCGTCGGCCCGCATCTGCCCGTCGGCGAAAGCCGTGGCACCTTTGCCGCCGACATAGCCGGCCTGAGCATAGGCTTCACCCCGGAAGCCCAGCGGCAGGGCGAATGGCGGCAATTCGCTGACGGCATAGGCCGCGGGCCTGGACCACACTTGCCCCCCGGTGCGCGTCCCCCGCCATTCCACCGCGGCGGAGACGGGCAGGGCACGCAGCGGGCGCAGGGAAAGCCCGGCGGCCACTTCGGCCTCCGCCGCACCAGCCAGCGCCTTGCTTCCCCTCACATAGGCGACCGGGCGGAAGGCGCCGGAAGGCGCGAGGCTGTAGCGCAGCACTGCACCGACCTGGCTGCGGCCATAACTCCCCCGGCCGGAGGTGACCGCCGTGGTCGTGTCGCGGCGCAACAGCAGCCAGGCGTCGGCGGACCAGCGGCTGCCGCGAGGAGTCCCTTGCGGAGCCGGCGAAGGCTGGAAGGGCGCTGCCGCCGGCCGGAAGGGCTCGGCCGGCGCATCGGCGAAAGCCAGCGGCACGTCGAAGGGCAGGCCTTCGACAGGTGCCGGCTCACGCCCAGCCACCAGGCGGCGCGCGGTGATGGGGGCCTGCAGTGCGACGGTGAGGAGCCGGACCGCCGGGCGGGCCGGCTGGGGCGCTGCCTCGGCCCCCGGATTGCGCGCGGAAGCCAGCGCCCGCCCGGTCCGCCGAGCAGGCGAAAAGCCGGCAGACCGCGTCGCGCGAACGAGCGGGGAGGCGATCGGCGGCTCCCACAAGGCGGCGCGCAGGCCTACCCAGCTGCCGAGCAACGCCAGCAACATCAGCAAAGGCTGGCCCCGGCGGGGCGCGGCACGCATCCGCCCCTTGCTTCTCCACGGGGCGCTCATAGGGGGACCCTGCCGGACAGCAACACCGGATGTGCATCGTGATGGGTCTTGTCCCAATGCGGCATCATCCCGCGCAGCGTGCGCATATAGGCGATCAACGCGCGGCAGCCGGCCGTGATCGCAATGAAGTTGGCCACCGGGATCCGTGCCACCGCGCGCAGCCCTTCGGCCGTGCCATATTCGCGCGCGGTGAAGGCGAAGCGCATCGCGACACGCCAGCAGAAGCTGGCGAGATTGGCTCCCGCCAGGAAGGAGACCAGACCATCGGCCTGCCATTCCCGCCCGAAGCCGGCAAGCTGGGCGAGCAGATGGACGGTCGAGATCAGCAGCAGCAGATAGGCCACCGCAAGCACGATCGCGGTGAGCGGCCCCCGCCGATCCCGCATCCGCATCCACAGCTCCACCGGCCGGCCGTTCCATCCCAGGCGATCCCAGCCCTGGAGGGCGATGCCATGGATCCAGCGGGTCTTCTGCCGCACCGCCGGCCCGAAGCTCGCGGGGAAGCAGGCGCGGGTGGCGATCAACCGCCCGTCCCGCCCGCGCAAGCGCAGGAAACGCTGCCGCCCGCCCAGTTCCTTGATCGCAAGGCCGAGCTCGTAATCCTCCGTCAGGCTTTCCACCGAGAAGGGGACCCCTGCCGCTTCCTCCCGCTCCTGCGCCAGCCGCGCCAGGATGGGGCGATAGAAGGCGCAACCCACCCCGGCGGCCGGCAGCGCGGCGGACAGCGCGTCGCGCACCACCATCACCTTGCCGTGCGCTTCAGCTCATAGGATGTTACCGCAATTGATTTGATTATGTCGGTAAATATCCCCTTTTGCGGAACATGCCTGCGTTAAGCCTCTTGTGCATTCGCATCAGTTTGACGCGCGAATATCGAGTGTCTAAATATGACCAGCAGACGGGGGGATTGAGGTGTACACCATGACAGTCACGGACATGTTCCGCGAACTGATCCGAGAGGGTCACATCAAGCCGGTGGAGCACATGGAAACACTGCGACTTCCCGGTGAACTCGACGCAGTGCCGTCGCGGCTCACTTACGGCACGGCCCCCGCTCAAAATTTGGGTGGAGGGGGTTTCGATGCCAAATTGGAACAGCGTACTTAAAGAGATTTCTGGGCTCAACGCGCGATCTCAGGCCGCGTTCGACATAGTCCGCCGGAAATATCTCAAACGCCTACATCGACACACCGGCCGCACGGTCATTGCTTACTACTCAGGCTTTCTCACCAAGCCCCGAGTAGACGGGATTGATATCCGCGACGAAGATAAAAACGGACTGATGCTATGCGCCCACGAAACGGAACGCCACAAAGGGCTTGACCTCATTCTTCACACGCCGGGCGGTGATAGCCAAGCCACAATATCGATCGTTGATTACCTCCGCCAAATGTACGGCACAGACATACGCGCCATAATTCCGCAAATCGCAATGTCTGCCGGCACGATGATCGCGTGCTCGTGCCGCGAAATCATCATGGGTAAACAGTCAAGCCTAGGCCCGATCGACCCCCAATTCGGCGTGATCGCCGTTGCCAATCTATTAGCTGAGGTCCGTAAGGCCCGCGAAGAAATTAAAGCTGATCCCAGCATGGCAATGTTTTGGAGCCCAATCCTCTCCCAGATCACGCCTTCATTTCTCGAACGATGTGAATGGGCTCAGCGGGACTCGAACGAATTTCTAGAAAAAACGCTGCGCGACAATATGCTTTCGGCTCTCCCCCCGGCGCAGCAGACAGGGGTGATCGAAAAGATCGCCCGTATCTTTGGCAATAGCGATGGCCGCGCTCACAACACGCACTTCCAATTGCAGGAGTGTCTTGATGCCGGGCTTAAGGTCGCTCGGCTCGAAGATGATCCAAAGTTCCAAGATTTGATACTGACAATTCACCACTGCTATATGCATACGCTTAGCAATACTGGGGCCTTCAAGATCGTCGAAAATCACAAGGGTCGCGCGATGGTCCGAACCATAACCACTCAATTGATTCCGATGCCAGTGGCGCCAGCTATGGAGCCAGCAGGAGCTGAAGCCGGCGACGGCTAATCCGAGCAGCATGACTTTGCCGTACAACTGACGACTCTCAAGAGCGCAGCATAATGTGGCTATGCAAATGAGTTGCTGCTATCAGCTTTCTCCGTGACGATCTGGACGCATCAATGCATGCCGCGTTGCCGCAAGGTCATCTCAATGCATTGAAAACCACCAGAATTGGGCTTCACGCTAGTGCGACCCTCATTCAAAATTTTGACCTGCATCGGTCGGCTTTGTTGGACACTCCGGACCGTCTTCTTCCGGAGCCAAGGAGGCGGTAAGCTGTCATTCCAGCTCCTCGCCGCCAGTGTCAGCAATACGGTGCATTTCAATCATCTGGCGGCACAGCTTCGGCGCTCAGTCTCGCTATCTTGGTATTTGAAGAGGCCAGCAAAGTGGCCTGCTGCCGGTTTGGTGGACACCGAGATAGGGTGTTTCCACCTATCGGAGGTCCACAATGCAAAGAAGGAAGTTCAGCCGCGAGTTCAAGCTTGAGGCGGTGAGGATGGTCCGCGA
>Ga0180217_1001432_pt1 | contig 26244 bp, 24 predicted proteins | sample eDN3rd37CBELigOP_FD_128521 | JGI IMG/M metagenome (GOLD analysis project Ga0180217, IMG submission 128521) | Enriched Organic Plus compost microbial communities from Emeryville, California, USA - eDNA 3rd pass 37_C BE-Lig OP (version 2) (version 2) ... | reverse complement strand
GCCGGGCACCGTGAAGTCAGCGACCGTGAACTCGGGAATGTTCGGACCGACGAGCCAGATGGCGCCCAGCACGAACAACCAGACGCAGCCGGCCGCGCTCAACGCGATGCGCGGCCAGGTCGCGACGCCGAACTTGGCCGCTTCGATGGCTCGTGTCTCCAGCCAGCTCAAGACGAACCGGGCCCACGCGTACTGGCGCGCCAGCAACGCGATGCCGCCGAGCAGGACGAGGGTTCCCGGGCCGGGCGCCGGCATCATGATGATGCCCAGCGGGACCAGGATCCACCCCAACAGCTCCAGACCGACGCCCGCCGTCGCGTTGCGCAGTCGGGTCAGGACCAGCATCACGCACTGACAAAGATGTGACGCGCGGCCTCGTCGTCGATCTCGGCCGTCTCCCCCTGGCGAGCCAGCAAGATGCCGTCGCTGCCCGCCGATGCCAGCACGTCGTTGCCCGGAAGGACACCTACACGACGCAGCACCGACATCACCTGTGTGTCGGTCTGCAGCGGCTCGCTGATGCGCCGGACCACGAGCCGACGTGGCTCGGTGGCCCCCCTGACGGCCTCGGGCAGCGCCTCCACGCCGTCGAGGTAGTCCACCTCAGGAGCGTTCGCACCCAGCTCGTCGAGGCCCGGAATGGGGTTCCCGTAGGGAGACTCGGTCGGGTGGCCCAGCAGGTCGACGAGACGCCGTTCCACCTGCTCGGACATCACGTGCTCCCAGCGGCAGGCCTCCTCGTGCACGAACTCGATCTCCAGTCCGATGATGTCGGTCAGCAGTCGTTCGGCCAGCCGGTGCTTGCGCATCACGCGGGTGGCCAGCTGACGCCCCTTCTCCGACAGCTCCAGATGGCGGTCGCCCTCGACCGTGAGGAGTCCGTCGCGCTCCATGCGTGCCACGGTCTGCGAGACCGTGGGACCGCTTTGGTGCAGGCGTTCGGCGATGCGTGCACGCAACGGCACGATGCCTTCTTCCTCCAGCTCGTAGATGGTCCGCAGGTACATCTCGGTGGTGTCGATCAGCTCGCTCACGCCCCCCATTAAACACGAGCGGTCCGAAGGCCACTCCCGCCTTGTACGGTGGGGGTCGTGGTGACGATTCAAGCGCGGTTCAACGGACCGGAGCGCTCCGGCAACGGCGGCTACTGCTGTGGGCTGATCGCCGGCGAGCTCGACCACGACGGACCGCGCACTGCGACGCTGCGGTTGCCTCCTCCCCTGGACACGCCGCTGTCGTTCGAGCACGCCGACGACACGGTGCGACTGCTCACGGCAGGCGGTGCCGTGGTCGGCGAGGCAATCCCCGGGTCGTTCGTCAGGCAGGTGCCACCGGCGCCGACCACCGAGCAGGCGGCAGCGGGTGAGGCCGCCTACCCCGGACACGACGCGCACCCGTTCGGCCACTGCTTCACGTGTGGCACCCAGCGCGCGGAAGGCGACGGGCTGCGCATCTTCACCGGCCCCGTCGCACCCGGCAGCAGCACGACGGCGGCCACCTGGACGCCGCACCCCGAGCACGCCGAGGGCGAGTCCGTGCCGCTGCCGATCGTGTGGGCCGCCATCGACTGCGCGGGCGGCTGGACCGCCGACTTCACGCGGCATCCGACGGTGCTCGGCCGGATGACCGCCCAGGTGTTCCGGGCCCCCGCACCGGGCGAACCGTGCGTCGTGACGGGGCACCTCAGCGCCCGAGACGGACGCAAGTTCCTCACCGACACCGCGTTGTACTCGGGCACCGAGCTGCTGGCACGCTCCGAGCAGGTGTGGATCGAGATCGATCCGTCGCAGTTCGGCTGACATGGGCTCGCGGCTGTTCGCCGACGTCAGGCCGCTTCAGGTTCCGGAGTTCCGACGTCTGTGGACCGCGAACATCATCACCGTCATCGGTGCGCAGTTGACCGTCGTGACGGTGCCAGCGCAGATCTACGCGATCACCGAGTCGTCGGCGTACGTCGGCCTGACGGGGGTGTTCGGACTGGTACCGCTGATCGTCTTCGGGCTGTACGGTGGCGCGCTGGCCGACGTGTTCGACCGCCGAACCCTGCTCATCGTGTCGACGGTCGGCCTGATCGTCACCAGTGCGCTGTTCTGGTTGCAGGCGTTCTTCGGCAACACCGACGTGTGGCTGCTGCTGTCGCTGTTCTCGATCCAGCAGGCGTTCTTCGGCATCAACCAACCCACGCGCAGCGCCGTCCTGCCCCGGATCATGCCCGCGCACCTGCTGCCGGCCGCCAACTCGCTGAACATGACCGTGATGATGGCCGGCGGCATCGCCGGACCGTTGCTCGCCGGCGTGCTGATCCCGATCACCGGGTTCTCCTGGCTGTACTTCATCGACACCGTCACCTTGTTCGCGACCTTGAGCGCCGTCGTGCGTCTGCCGCGCCTGCCCGTCCTCGAGACGACCGCCGTGCCGGGCTTTCGCGCAGTCGTCGACGGCTTCGTCTACCTGCGCACCCAGCCCGTGCTGCTGATGAGCTTCGTGGTCGACCTCATCGCCATGGTGTTCGGCATGCCGCGCGCCCTGTTCCCCGAGATCGCCCACCTGGACTTCGGTGGCCCGGCCGAGGGCGGCATCGAGTTCGCCCTGCTGTTCGCCGCCATCCCGGCCGGAGCCGTGCTCGGCGGTGTGCTCAGCGGGTGGGTCTCGGGCATCACCCGCCAGGGGTTGGCCGTCGTGGTGTGCATCGTGGTCTGGGGGCTGGCGATGACCGGGTTCGGCGCCGCCGTGCTCCTGGCCGATCACTGGCGGACCCCCATGCTGGTCGCCGCGATCGCGATGCTGATGATCGGCGGCACGGCCGACATCGCCTCGGCCGCGTTCCGCAGCACGATGCTCCAGGACGCCGCGGACGACACCATGCGCGGTCGTCTGCAGGGCGTCTTCATCGTCGTGGTCGCCGGCGGTCCGCGAATCGCCGACACGGCACACGGCCAAGTCGCCGAGGTCGCCGGAGCCGGAGCCACTGCGGCCGGCGGAGGCGTCCTGGTGGTGATCGGGGTCGTCGTGGCGGTGCTGTGGGGGCGGGCGTTCGTCCGCTACCGCGTCACGGTGCCAGCCGATCGCGACGCCACCCCTGAGGCACGCGGGTGAATCGGATCCGGTCGTGCAACCGATCAGGTCGACCCTGCCAGAACTCGAAGCTGTCGATCACGAGGCGCAATCCGCCCCAGTTGGCCGGCCTCGCCCCCGCATCCGGTCCGACAGCCGCTTGTTGCCAACGCCGTTCCAGCTCGGCGCGGTCGGCCACGACCTGCGACTGCGGTGAGGCCGCGGCGCTGATCCGTCCGCCCTCGGGCCGTGTCGCGAAGTAGGCGTCGGACTCGGCCGCTGAGACCCGCTCGACCGTGCCCTCGAGTCGGACCTGGCGGGCCAGGTCGTGCCACAGCAGCACCGCCGCCGCTCGAGGATTCTGCGCCAGCTCCACGCCCTTGCGGGAGTCGTAGTTGGTGTGGAACACCGCACCGGACTCGTCCAGCCCCTTGAGCAGCACGATGCGCACCGACGGCACCCCGTCCACCGTCGCGGTCGCCAACGCCATCGCGTTCGGTTCGGGCAGACCTGCCGCGACGACCTGTTCCAACCAGCGATCGAACAAGTCGTACGGGTCGGATCCGGCCGTCGCCTCGTCCAGCCCGACTGCCGCGTACTCGGTCCGCATCGAGGCGAGGTCGCGATTCTGCATGACGTCACGGTAAGGCAGAATGCGAAACATGACTGATGACGTGGTGGTGCAGCACGGATTGGAAGGCGTCGTCGCCTTCGAGAGCAAGATCGCTGAACCCGACAAGGAGGGGTCGGCCCTGCGGTACCGCGGCGTCGACATCGACGACCTGGTCGGTCGCGTCCCCTTCGAGAAGGTCTGGGGCCTGCTGGTCGACGGGGCGTACGAACCGGGTCTACCGCCCGCCGAGCCGTACCCGATCCCGGTGCACTCCGGCGACATCCGCGCCGACGTCCAGAGCGCGATCGCCCAGATGGCACCGATCTGGGGTCTGCGTCAGCTGTACGACATCGACGACGCCGCCGAGGTGCGCGACGACCTGGCCCGTACCGCCGTCATGGTGCTCTCGTACGTGGCCCAGGCGGCTCGCGGGCTCGGCAAGCCGATGGTCCCCCAGTCCCAGATCGACCAGTGCAGCACGATCGTGGAGCGGATGCTGATGCGGTGGCGCGGCGAGGTCGACCCCGACCACGCCAAGGCGATCGACGCCTACCTGGTGTCGGCGGCCGAGCACGGGATGAACGCCTCGACCTTCACAGCGCGCGTGATCGCCTCCACGGGAGCCGACGTGGCCGCGGCGCTGTCCGGAGCGGTCGGCGCGATGTCGGGCCCGCTGCACGGCGGGGCGCCCTCGCGCGTGCTGCACATGATCGAGCAGGTCGAGAAGTCCGGCGATGCCCGCGCCTACGTCAAGAAGCTGCTCGACGACGGCGAGCGCCTGATGGGCTTCGGTCACCGCGTCTACCGAGCAGAGGACCCGCGCGCTCGCACGCTGCGACGCACGGCCAAGGAGCTGAAGGCCCCTCGCGCCGAGGTCGCCGAGGCGTTGGAGCAAGCCGCACTCGCCGAGCTGCGCGAGCGTCGTCCCGACCGTGTCCTGGAGACCAACGTCGAGTTCTGGGCCGCCATCGTCCTGGACTTCGCCGAGATCCCGGCCAACATGTTCACCGCGATGTTCACGTCGGCGCGCACTGCCGGGTGGAGCGCCCACATCTTGGAACAGCACCAGACCGGTCGCCTGATCCGACCGTCCTCGCTGTACGTCGGTCCGGCTTCACGTCGCGCCGACGAGGTCGAGGGCTGGAACGCCGCCTGGGCCTCGGTCTGACATGTCGTCCCGCGTCGTCACCACGATCGGTGTGATCGTCGTGATCGTCGTGGGTTGCAGCATCGCGCTGGGCCTGACGGCGCCGGACGGGTCGGTGCGGGGCACCACGGCACCCAACGTCGTGACGTCGCGCTCCACTCCGCCGACGATGCCCACGACGCCCACGACGGCCACTCCGACTCCCGAGGCGGAGCCGACCGAGCCGTCGATCGATCGAGCGCCGGCGACCGTCGCCGAGCCGTGGGCCGGACGACCCGCAGCCGCGACGCTGTCCGGTGACGACGTCGACTGGTGCGGTGCGGTGAAGACCTCGGGCAGCGCACCCGGATTCAGCAAGGAACAGACGCGAGCCGGCGCGTGCGCGGCGGTCTCGTTCGTGTTCGGGGAGCGCTACTCGGATCGCTCGCTGCCGAAGAAGTCGTACTCCACGTCCGATTTCGACTCCGCCCTCGACGAGTTCGCCGCCGCGACCGCGTCGGCGGTGTACCGACCGCGCATCGCGGCGTTCGTCGCTTCACCGACGTCGACCAACGGCGAGAACCTGGGACTGATCCTGCTCCGCGGCCAACCGGCCGCTCCCTACCGTTACTACGACAGCTACGAGGAACGGTCGGTCTGGGTCAATCCCACGTGGTCGACGGTGTCGGTCTCGGTCGACCACAGCAAGGCCAGTCCGCGCCTGGTCACCCGGTTCACCGCGAGTGCTGCCGTGCCGGTCTACGACACCGCCCGCGGGCGTGACGCGATGATGACGATCCCCACGACCGCGACGTTCGCGCTGCGCCGCGAGGGATCGGCGTGGAAGATCGGCAGCTTCTCGATCCACACCGGTGCTGCGACGTACGGGGGACTGGCCCTGCGGTGACGAAAGGCCGGCCGCCTCCCCCTGAGACGACCGGCCTTTCGATGTGATGTGACCCGAGCCCCCGCTCCGAGCCACCCCCCGATGGGCTCGGAACCAATCTCGTGTCTGTCCAGGACTATACCGAGACTAGTTCTTTATGACTAGTCCTATCAGACCATGGACGCGTCGACGTCGAGTCCCACGAGGTCGACGGCCCCACCGTGCTGGGTGAGAAATGCCGTGTCGGCGGCGTCGCGGCCCGTCGCGATCCGCACCATCGTGTCGACCGGCGCCAACCCCGTGGCGTCGACGATGCGCCACTCGCCGTCGGCGTAGGCCTCCGCGACCGCGTGGAAGTCCATCGGCACCAAGCCCGGGGCGTACATCGAGACCAGACGCGCAGGAACGTCCAGTGCACGCAGGAACGCGATGACGAGGTGGGCGAAGTCGCGACAGACGCCCTTGCGGAGCTCGTGTGTCGCACGAGCGCCGTCCGTGACCGAGCTGGAGCCGGGAACGTACGTGAGGTAGCCGCTCACCCACTCCTCGACGGCGTCGATCGCCGCCGATACGCTGAGTCCGGCGAACTGTTGGCGGGCGAGCGAGAACAGTGCGTCGGACTCGCAGTACCGCGACGGGCGCCCGTACTCGATCAGGTCGAAGTCATCGATGGCCGGTGCATCGGATCGGTCACCGACCGTCGCTGCATAATCCAGGGTCAATGGGCCCCGGCGTGCGCTGACCCGGTGCAGGCGGGTGCCGTTTCGACCGGCAACCTCGTCGATGGGCCCGCGGTCCCCCACGACCGTCAGGTGCTCGTCGACGTCCTGTCCGTCGGTCGCGGCGGCGACGCTGAAGATCAGGTCCACGTCGCCGTGGACCTGCAACCGAATCTGCGCGGAGACCGAACGGGTCACGTCTGGGTCAACGCCTGGCTGGCCTCGATGACCGACAAGATCTCATCAGCTGCGACCGAGGCCGTGACGTCACCGGACAGGATCCGTTCGCGCAGCCGCTCCCGCGCTTCACGGACGTCGTCGCTGGCCCGGAGCCGCTGCTCGATCTCGTCGGTGACCAGCGCCCAGGTGAAGTCGAGCTGCTGCTGGGCGCGCTTCTCACGCAGACCCCGTTCGCCGAGGAACTCGCGGTGCCGGATGATGCGGCTCCAGACCGTGTCGATGCCTGCGCCGTCCAGCGCCGAGCAGGTCAGCACCGGCGGGACCCAGCCGTTGGTTCCCGCGTAGACCAGCCGCAACGCCCCGGCCAGGTCCTTCGCGGTCACCTCGGCCTCCCGGACGCGCTCGCCGTCGGCCTTGTTGACCGCGATCACGTCCGCGATCTCCAAGATGCCCTTCTTGATGCCCTGCAGCTGGTCACCGGTGCGCGCCAACGTCAGGAACAGGAACGTGTCGACCATGCCGGCAACCGTGATCTCGGACTGACCGACGCCGACGGTCTCGATCAGCACGACGTCGTAGCCGGCCGCCTCCAGGATCGTGATGGCCTGGCTCGTGGCGCGGGCGACACCGCCCAACGTGCCGGCACTCGGGGACGGGCGGATGTACGCATTGGGGTTGACCGACAGCTTCGCCATCCGGGTCTTGTCCCCGAGCACCGATCCGCCGGTGCGCACGCTCGACGGGTCGACGGCCAGCACGCCGACCTTGAATCCCTTCTCGCTCGCCAGGTACTGCCCCAGCGCCTCGATGAATGTCGACTTGCCGACCCCGGGGACGCCTGAGATGCCGACGCGGACGGCGCCACCGGCGTGCGGGGCGAGGGCGGTCAACAGCTCACGCGCGGCCGCCCGGTGATCGCTGCGGCTGGACTCGACCAGCGTGATGGCCCGAGACACCGACGCCCGTCGACCCTCGAGCACCTGAGCGGTCAGATCGTCGGTCACGCCGTCAGTCTACTGTCAGGTACAGTATACCTCTCTGTTCTAGGGATAGGAGTGCGAGGCATGCATCTGGACAAGGACCTCGTGGCCGCGTCGGCCACGACCCTCGTGCTCGGGATCCTGCACGACGCCGACTCGTACGGCTACGCGATCCTCAAACGGGTCACCGAGCTGTCCGGGGGTGAGATCGCGTGGACCGACGGCATGCTCTACCCGCTCCTGCACCGACTGGAACGGCTCGGTCACGTGCAGTCGTACTGGCAGACGTCGGAGCAAGGCCGGCGGCGCAAGCACTACTCACTGACGCCCGAGGGGGCAGCGGTCCTGCAGGAACGTCGTACCCAGTGGCAGACCGTCGACCGAGCGCTCAATCGCCTCTGGACCGCTCCGGGAATCGCCTGATGAGCGGCCTGGAGCGCAGTGTCGCCCAGTGGCGCGCGTACGTGTCGCGGCGCCGCATGTTCCACGCCGTCGACGTCGACGAGCTCGAGGACCACCTGCGTGGTCGCATCGACGACCTGGTCACGTCGGGCCTGGACGAGGACGAGGCGTTCCTGATCGCCGTCCGCCGCATGGGCGCCATCGACGAGCTGTCGCGCGAGTTCGCCCGTGAGCACTCCGAACGCTTGTGGAAGCAACTGGTGTTGCCGGCCGACGAACCGGTCCGAGCCCGTGCGCTGACGTCCGCGCTGGCCTGCGGTGTCGGCGCCGGGTTGGCGTTGAAGGTGCTGATCGAGGCTGCCCCGGACCTCGCGCCGCGGCTGGCGACCGGCGTCGTCCTGCCGTTCCTGGCCCTGTACTTCGCGGTGACCCGCACCGTCTCGGCTCGCGCGCTGACCGCTGCGGCACTCGGACTGGTGGTCCTCGCCGTCCCACTGGCGTGGTACCCCGAGGGCGACAGCACGGGGGTGCTGATGGTCCTGCACGCCCCTGTCGTCGTCTGGTTCGGGATCTGCCTGGTCTACCAAGGCAGTCGCATGGACGCGGTGCGCTTCACCGGCGAGCTCGCCGTGTACTACTTCATGCTCGCCGTCGGTGGCGGTGGGTTGACCGTCCTGACGGCCGCGTCGTTCGACCTGATCGGCCGCGACGCCGAGCCGTTCATCACGTCCTGGTTGCTGCCGTGCTGTGCGGCAGGCGCCGTCGTGGTCGCCGCGTGGTTGGTCGAGGCCAAGCAGTCGGTCGTCGAGAACTTCCTGCCCGTCCTCGCTCGCGTGTTCACTCCCTTGGTGTGCCTGATGCTCGCCGCCGTCCTGGTGGCGTTCTCGAGCAGTCCCGACGTGATCGCGATCGATCGCGACCTGCTGGTCCTGATGGCCGCGATCCTGCTGCTCGTGCTCGGCGCGTACCTCTACGCGCTGTCGGCGCGGGAGCCGTTGGCCCCGGTCGGCCTGTTCGACCGACTGCAGCTGGCGTTGCTGACCCTCGCGATCGCCGTCGACGTCGTCGTCCTGGTCGCGATGGTCGTGCGGATCGCGGAGTTCGGCTCGTCGCCGAACAAGGTCGCCGCGCTCGGACTGAACCTGATCATCGTGACCAACCTCGTCCGCTCCCTGTGGCTGTCGACCGGATTCGTCCGCGGGACACGACCGTTCGCCGACGTCGAGCGCTGGCAGACGGCGTACCTGCCGGTCTACCTGGCGTGGGCCGCGTTCGTGTGCATCGGCTTCCCGCCGATGTTCGACTTCGCCTAGGCGTCGGCGAGCTGCTCGCGCAACCGCTGCAACAGGCTCAACGCCGAGTCGGCGATCACGGTGCCGGGCAGGAACACCTCGGCCGCACCCATCTCCTTGAGGGTGGGCACGTCGTCAGGAGGGATGACCCCGCCGATGACGACCATGATGTCGTCGCGTCCCTGGTCGGCCAGCGCCGCCTTCAGCTGCGGGAGCAGCGTCAGGTGACCGGCCGCGAGCGAGGAGACGCCCACGATGTGCACGTCGGCGTCGACGGCCTGCTGGGCGACTTCCTCCGGCGTGGAGAACAGCGGACCCACGTCGACGTCGAAGCCCATGTCGGCGAAGGCTGTGACGATGACCTTCTGACCTCGGTCGTGGCCGTCCTGCCCCATCTTGGCCACCAGGATCCGCGGGCGGCGCCCTTCGGCGCGCTCGAACTCGTCGGTGGCCTCGATCGCCTTGGCCAGATTGCCCGCCTGGCCTGCTTCGGTGCGGTACACACCTGAAATGGTACGGATCACGGCCTGATGGCGGCCGTAGACCTTCTCCAGCGCATCGCTGATCTCACCGACCGTCGCCTTGGCCCGTGCGGCGTCGACCGCGAGCGCCAGCAGGTTCCCGTCGAGCGAACCGTCCTTGGTCGCGCCCCGCTCCGCGCTGGCCGTCAGGGCAGCGAGCCTGGCCTCGACGTCGGCGGTGTCCCGCTCCTCGCGCAGCTGCCTGAGCTTGGCGACCTGCGAGGCGAGCACCGCCTGGTTGTCGACCTTGAGGACCTCCAACGGGTCCTCGTCGGCGAGTCGGTACGTGTTGACGCCGATGACCGACTGCTGGCCGGAGTCGATGCGCGCCTGGGTGCGGGCGGCCGCCTCCTCGACGCGCATCTTCGGGATGCCTTCCTCGATCGCCTTGGCCATGCCCCCGGCGTCCTCGACCTCGCTGATGTGCGCCCATGCGCGGTTCGCCAGGTCGCGGGTCAGCTTCTCGACATAGTACGAGCCACCCCACGGGTCGATGATGTCCGTGGTCCCGGACTCCTGCTGCAACAGCAACTGGGTGTTGCGAGCGATGCGGGCGCTGAAGTCGGTCGGCAGGGCGATGGCCTCGTCGAGCGCGTTGGTGTGCAGGCTCTGGGTGTGGCCCTGCGTGGCGGCCATGGCCTCGATCGCCGTGCGCCCGACGTTGTTGAACACGTCCTGCGCGGTCAGCGACCAACCCGACGTCTGCGAGTGGGTCCGCAGGCTCAGGCTCTTGGGGTTCTTCGGGTCGAACTGCTTGACCAGCCGGGCCCACAACGCCCGCGCGGCGCGCATCTTGGCGATCTCCATGTAGAAGTTCATCCCGATGGCCCAGAAGAAGCTCAACCGCGGAGCGAACGCATCGATGTCCAGGCCGACGTCGAGGCCTGCCCGGATGTACTCGACGCCGTCGGCCAGCGTGTAGGCCAGCTCCAGGTCGTTCGTGGCGCCGGCTTCCTGGATGTGATAGCCCGAGATCGAGATGGAGTTGAACCGCGGCATCTTGGCCGCCGTGTACGCGAAGATGTCGGAGATGATCCGCATCGACGGCGCCGGCGGGTAGATGTAGGTGTTCCGGACCATGAACTCCTTGAGGATGTCGTTCTGGATGGTCCCGGACAGCTGCTCGGGCGAGACGCCCTGCTCCTCGGCGGCCACGATGTACAGCGCCAGCACGGGCAGCACGGCACCGTTCATCGTCATCGACACGCTCATCTGGTCCAGCGGGATGCCCTCGAACAGCTTGCGGGTGTCGTAGATCGAGTCGATCGCCACGCCGGCCATGCCGACGTCGCCGACGACGCGCGGATTGTCCGAGTCGTAGCCGCGGTGGGTCGCCAGGTCGAACGCCACCGACAGGCCTTTTTGGCCCGCGGCCAGGTTGCGGCGATAGAACGCGTTGGACTCCTCGGCGGTCGAGAACCCGGCGTACTGGCGGATCGTCCACGGCTGTGTCGTGTACATCGCAGGGTACGGTCCGCGCAGGAACGGCGCGAGTCCCGGATACGTGTCCAGCCCGTCGAGCCCCTCGAGGTCGGCCGGCGTGTAGAGCGCCTTGACGTCGATGCCCTCGGGCGCGGCCCAGGGCTCGGCGCCGTCGGTGGCAGCCGAGTACGCCGCCGGATCGGCCTCGTACGGCTGCTCGGGATCGAGCGGAAGTCCCGCGAAGCTGCTGGGGATGCTCATGCGCCCAACTCCTGTCGAATCCTGCGAAGGAAGGCCAGTGCGTCCAGAGCCATCGCCGCTTGGGCGTCCGCTCCGATGTCGGCCCGACCCGCGACCACGACGTGCTTCGCGCCGGCTGCACGCAGTGCGTTGACCAGGTCGGCGCCGATCTCGGCGTAGGCGGCGTCGGTGCCGCACAGGCAGACGACAGGCGAACCGTCGTAGGCGTCCAGCACGCCGTCGACACCCGTGGTGGCTCCGGCGATCACGGTGTCGACGCCACCGGCGGCGAACAGGTTGGCCGCGAACGTCGCGCGGGCGGTGTGCTCGGCGACCGTGCCGATCGTGGCCAGGAAGACCGGCGTCGAGGCCCGGGCGTCGCGCATGGCCTCGTACTCGTGGGCGTAACGGAACACGTCGGGCCGCCCCGGAGCGTACGGGCGACGCTGCGGCAGGTCTTCGTGCAGGTTGGGGAACTCTGAGACACCCGTCAACGGCCAACGGCGCGTCGCGATCAGTCCGGCTCGCTCCTGGACCGCTCGGTCGACGTGCGGCCTGATCGCGGCCACCAGGTCGTCGGCGGCGTCGAGCTCGCCGAACAGGCGCCAGGCGGCGACGGCCAGGTCGTCGGTCAGCTTCTCGACGGCGTGGGCGCCGCCGGCAGGATCGGTGACGGCCACGACGTGCGACTCCTCGATCAGCAGGCTCGAGGTGTTGCGGGCGATGCGGCGGCCGAACGCCTCGGGCAGACCGAGCGGCTCGTCGAACGGCAGCGTCGTCACGGCGTCGGCGCCGCCGACTCCCGCGGCGAAGGTGGCGACCGTCGTGCGCAGCATGTTCACGTACGTGTCGTAACGCGACATCATCGGCCGCGAGGTGACGGCGTGCTGGTACTGGCCGATCGGTGAGATACCGCTCAGCTCCTGCACGCGGGTCCACAGTCGGCGGGCTGCCCGCAGCTTGGCGATCGTCGGGAACTGCTGGTCGGTCGCGGCGTACCGGAAGTCGATCAGCGCCGCAGCCCGGTCGGGCGCGAAGCCGGCCTCGACCAGGGCACGCAGGTACGCGGCTCCTGCAGCCAGCGAGTAGGCCAGCTCCTGGACGTCGGATGCGCCGGCGTCGTGGACGGCCGTGGCGTCGACCGTGATGCCGCGCGCACCGATGCGGTCGGCGATACGGGCGACGTCGACCGCGACGGCCAGGTCGGTCGCACCGACGCCACGAACGGCGGCTCCGATCGGGTCGGCCCCCAGGCTGGTTCCGGGCGCCGGGGTGACGGCCTTGTCGTCGACGACGGCTGCGAAGGCTTCGGCTGCCTCGACCGGTTCGCCGGGGGCGTCGAGCACGACGGCGGCCAGATCGACGAACACCGGTCGCAGGATCTGCGGCAGGGCTTCGATCGCGACGCCGCCGGTACCCAGCGACAGCCACAGCGAGTTGACGCCGTTCTCCAGGTCGGTCGTGACGTCGTCCGCCGTGCGCTGCGCGTCGGGATCGGCGAACCAGCCACGGATGTCCCAGCCACCCCCGGCACGGAGGGCGGTGGCGCCGCGGGTGAACGGCGCCTGGCCCGGCAGTCCCGGGTCGGGCAGGTCGGCGCTCAGCGCGGGGGTGCCGAGCGGGGTGATGTCGATGCCGTCCAGCGTCGTGGTGGCCAGCGCGTTCCACACGTCGGCATCGGGGGCGTCCTCGGCCAGTCGACGGGACTTGCGCAAGACGGCCGCGGTGGCCTTCTCCCAGTCCTCACGGGTCGGCTCGAGCCCCTCGGCCAGGGGAACGGACGGATCAGCAGCCATAAGGGGCATCGTACGAACTCCGCCCCACCCCCTGCCACCGGGTGTGAGATACCCGACTCCCGAGGGGCGGTGACTTAGCGACCTATCCCCCACTGTCGGTGCCTCAGCGACCGATCACCCCCGCTGATGCGTCGCTCAGCAACCTCGGGTGCGAAACTGGGCGGGTGAAGATCCCCCAGTCTCTGCTGCCCGCCGACGGCCGTTTCGGATCCGGCCCCTCGAAGGTCGCCGTCGAGGCGCTCGACGCCCTGGCCGCGACGGGCACCGACTTGATGGGGACGTCACATCGGCAGGACCCGGTCAAGGATCTCGTCGGTTCGGTACGTGAAGGACTGGCGACTCTGTTCTCGCTGCCCGACGGCTACGAGGTCGTGCTCGGAGTCGGCGGATCGCACGCCTTCTTCGACGCAGCCGTGTTCGGCCTGGTGCAGAAGCGGGCGCAGAACCTCGTGCACGGCGAGTTCACCCGGAAGTTCGCGACGGCCATCGCCCGCGCCCCGTTCCTGGACGACCCGATGGTCCTGGAGTCCGATCCGTCGACCCATCCGCTGCCCCACGCCGTCGAGGGCGTCGATGTGTACGCATGGGCCCACAACGAGACCTCCACCGGCGTGATGGTTCCCGTCGAGCGCGTCGACGGAGCCGACCAGGACGCCCTGGTGCTGGTCGACGCCACGTCCGGGGCCGGCGGCCTTCCGGTCGACATCACCCAGACCGACGTCTACTACTTTGCGCCGCAGAAGGGCTTCGCCTCCGACGGCGGTCTGTGGGTCGCGCTGATGTCACCGGCCGCGATCGAGCGCGCCGAACGCATCAAGGACTCCGGACGTCACATTCCCGGCTTCCTCGACCTGCCGACCGCGATCGCCAACTCGCGCAAGAACCAGACGTACAACACCCCTGCCGTCGCGACGCTGTTCCTGATGGACCACCAGGTGCGATGGCTCAACGAGCAGGGTGGCCTGAACTGGGCCGTCTCGCGCACTGCCGATTCGTCGTCACGCCTCTACGCGTGGGCCGAGAAGGCGCCCTACGCGGCCCCCTTCGTGACCGCGCCCGCCGAGCGGTCGCTGGTGGTCGGCACGGTCGACCTCGACGGCCCCGACCAGGCGGCCGTCACCGATGCGCTGCGCGCCAACGGAGTCGTCGACGTCGACAGCTACCGCGGCCTGGGCCGCAACCAGTTGCGCATCGGTATGTACCCGGCGGTCGATCCCGAGGACGTGTCGGCCCTCACCGCCTGCATCGACTACGTCGTCGAGCGGCTCTGATCCACGACTCGGCCGTTGCGGTACAGCTCACGATGCTGGGTGTAGACCTCGGCGTTGTGGTGCAGCTTCGCGACCTCGTCGTCGGTCAGCTCGCGACGCACCTTGGCCGGCACCCCGGCCACCAGTGAACGAGGTGGGATCTGCATTCCCTCGGTGACCAGTGCGCCGGCGGCGATGAGCGTCTCCGACCCGATGACCGAGCGGTTCATCAAGATCGCTCCCATCCCGACGAGCACGTAGTCGCCCACCGTCGAACCGTGCACGATCGCACCGTGACCGACCGACACGCCCTCACCGAGGGTGACCGGACAACCGACGTCGACGTGGAACGCCGCGTTGTCCTGGACGTTGGAGTTCGGGCCGATCGTGATCGGCTCGTTGTCGGCGCGCAACAAGGCACCGAACCACACGCTCGCACCCTCCTCGATCCTGACCTGACCGGCCAACGTCGCGGTCGGTGCGATCCACGCCGACTCGGCGATTGTCGGTGTCTTGTCTCCCAAAGCGATCAGCATGAGGTCACCGTAACGCTCCCCCGAACAAAATTTGCGGGGTGCTGCACCGACCGAACGCCTCGGACCGGTGCAACACCCCGCAAAATTCGTCGGGTGGTCGATTAGGTGAGCCAGCGGGTCAACGGATCGATCGCGAAGTAGACGATGAACAGGACCGCGACGATCCACATCAGTGCGTGGATCTGAGCGATCTTGCCCTTGATGATCTTCAGCACGACGTACGTCACGAAGCCCGCGCCGATACCCGCGGTGATCGAGTACGTGAATGGCATGACGACGATCGTCAGGAAGGCCGGGATCGCGATCTCGTCGTCGTCCCACGTGATGCCCTTGATCTGAGCCATCATCAAGAAGCCGACCACGATCAGCGCCGGGACGGCCGCCTCGTTCGGGATGTGCTCGACCAGCGGTGCGGCGAACGTCGCCAACAGGAACAGCACTCCGGTGACCACGGAGGCCAAACCCGTCCGGGCGCCGTCACCGACGCCCGAGGCCGACTCGATGTACGAGGTGTTGCTCGAGACGCCCGCGGCACCACCGGCGGCCGCAGCGAGCGAGTCGACGATCAGGATCTTCTGCGCGTTCTCCGGCGTACCTTCCTCGTCGTTGAGGCCAGCCTCGGCACCGATGGCCGTCATGGTGCCCATGGTGTCGAAGAAGTCGGCCAGCAACAGCGTGAAGACCAGCAGGACCGCGGCCACGAACGTGGTGCGCTCGAACGAGCCGAACAGCGAGAACTCGCCCAACAGGCCGAAATCGGGCTTCTCGACGAGCGAGTCGGGCCACGACGGGACGTTGAGGTTCCAACCCTTGGGGTTGACGACCTCACCGTTGGCGACGGTGGGACCGACCTCGGCGATCTTCTCGACGATGAACGCGATGACCGTGGTGACCGCGATGCCGATCAGGATCGCGCCCGGCACCTTGCGGGCGTGCAGCGACGCCGTCAGCAGCACGCCGATGCAGAACACCAGCACCGGCCAGCCGGACAGGTTGCCGCCGATGCCCAGACCGACCGGCGGGGCGGGGATGCCCGACGTGCGGACGAAGCCCGCGTCGACCAGTCCGATGAACGTGATGAACAAGCCGATACCGACCGCGATCGCCGTCTTCAGCTGCGCGGGCACCGCCTCGAACACGGCCTTGCGGAAGCCGGTGAGCACCAGCACCAAGATGATGATGCCCTCGAGCACCACCAGGCCCATCGCGTCGGCCCACGTCATCTTGGTGGCGACCGAGTAGGCGACGAAGGCGTTCAGGCCCAGGCCCGTGGCCAGGGCCAGCGGGAAGTTGGCGACGACGCCCATCAGGATCGTCAGGACGCCGGCGACCAAGGCGGTGCAGGCCGCGATGGTCGCGAACCCTGACCCGGCCCCGCCGCCCGCAGGGGCGCCCAGGAAGTTTCCGTCGGCGTCCGCGACGTTCGACAAGATGATCGGGTTCAGGACGATGATGTAGGCCATCGTCAAGAACGTCACGACGCCACCGCGCACTTCACGCGCGACCGTCGACCCCCGTTCGGAAATCTTGAAGTACTGGTCCACGGCGGACATGCGTTCCTACCTCTCGTGTGTTCGGCCCTGTTGGCAGACTGGCAGAACATCGAGCCCGTGTCGCGCACATCGGTGCGCACGGCGCGAAGTTCCGCGCCTATCCAACCCCACCGCTCACTCGGGCCTCACACGGCCCTGTGACACCAGCACGACACCGAGTGCAGCACCCACCGCGACCCCACCGGCCAACCACCATTTTTCGTGGTCTCGGCCGGACGGCGCGACCGATGACCCGACCGAGCTCGCGGCCGGCGTCGGCGCCGGCGTCGACACGTTCAATCGGATGATGGGAGCGGGACGGCCCTCGGTGCCGAGCAGCAGCGTCGCGTCGCCGGATTCGACCGCGAGCGACTCGCCCTGCTCCTGGCGGGGAGCGGAGATGAGTCCGATGGCGGTGAAGTCGACGGGGTCGTACTCGTGCACCGAGCTGTAGGTGCGTAGAAACAGCCGACGACCGTCGTGCGCGAAGGCCCCGCCGGTGACCATGCCAGGGGCGTTCCCGCCGACGACCGACGCGACGTTCGGGCCCGATTCGGTCAGCTCGTCGGGCAAGGCGAAGAACTGACCACGGAGCAGCCCCTTGGTGACCAGGTAGGTCGTGGCCGTCGTCGGATCGATGAGCAGGGCCTCGACGTCGTGTGCCCCGTCCGCGAACGTCACCGGGAAACGTCGGGCCTGGACCACGTGGTCGCCGGGACCCGGTTCGGCCAACGCGTACAAGGCGACGCCGGAGCGCCTGCGCAGGTTGTCACCGGTGTCTGCGACCCACAGCGTGCCGTCGGCGTCGATCGCCAGGGCCTCTGCGTCCTGCCAAGTCGCGCCAGCGACGCTCGTGGTGCCGACGACCTCACCGGTCGAGAGCCGCACCGCGAACACCTCGGCGGCATGGCCCGAGTCGTTGATCACGTACACGAGGTCCCGGTGGTCGAGGCTGATCGCCAGCCCACTCGCCTCGGTGATGCGCGGGTCGTCGATGACACTGACCGTCGTGGACTCGGCCGCATCGGCCTTCTGCGCGAGCGACGCGATGACGACGACCACCACCAACCCCACGAGCAGTCCGGGGATCAGGAGGCGACGATAGCGGGGGTGCATGACCGAACCAGGATAGATTGGGTGCTGTGAGCGACGACTGGACCATCCGCGAGGGGGACGGACCCGACACCATCGAGCGCAAGATCGGGCATCGGGAGAAAGAACGTCTCGACCGCGCGGCGCGCCGTCATGAATTCGGTCGCCCCGAGATCACCGAGCTGGAGATCGGCAAGAAGACGCACAAGGTGGCCTCCGTCGAACCGATGGACGTCGACGGCGTGCGCACCATGACGGTCGGCACGATCGTCTGGGGAGTCGTCATCGTCGGCTTGCTGCCGTTCCTCGGCACGTTGGAGGAGCAGGGCCGCACGTGGTGGCTGTGGACCGCACTGGCCGGTTTCGGCCTCGGACTGATCGGCATCGAGTACTGCCGCCGCCGACGCAACGCGCTGCGCATCCAGCCAGGCCGTCGCCGCCGCACCTCCTAGAGGAACCGGCCGACCTCAGTCGGTCGTGTCGGGTTCGGGGGTCGGTTCGTCGAGCGCCTCGTCGTGGTTCGCGGGCACTTCGTCGTCTGCGGGCACGTCGTCGTCTCCGGGCTCGTCCGGATCGACCAACGCTTCCAAGTCGTCATCGACCGTCACGGTGTCGAGGACGTGCGGTGGCAGCTTCTGCGGGGCCGTCGATCGTTTCAGCTTGGCTCCCGAGTGGGCTCCGCAGCCGTGGCCGAACGACACGACCTTGCCGTCCGCGTTGGCCTGACCGTTCCCGCACACGCCGAATCGGTCGGACAGGTCGCCGGCGAGACTGATCATGAAGCCGCAGGTGGCGCACACTCCCGCTGCTTGCTGCGCGATCGGCGCCTCGGGTCCCTGCTCGCCCGCGTACCACCGATCAGCGGCCGCCTCGCGGCCCTCCAGTGAAAGCACCCACTGGCGCCCCAGACCCACTTCGCGGGCGAAGAACCGATCGGGCGTCTGCTCCTCGCCGTCGCCGGCCGACCACGACGGAACCAGACGAACGTCGTCGTCCTCGGGGGGCAGCACGTCTCCGGGGCTGAGGTCGCCCGGCCGGATGCGTTCCTTGTAGGGCGTCCAGGCCGGCGCCACGACGGCGTCGGCACCGGGCAGCATCACGACGTCGTTGATCGTGACAGGCGAGCCGTCGGCGACCGACGACAGGCTCACCGACCAGTACCAACCCCGGTACCCCGGTTCGAGCGACGCGAAGTGCTGGGAGACCAGTCCGTCGCCGTCCACGACGACGCCGAGGTACTCACCGACATCACCGCCGGCGGCTTCCGCAGCGGCCGCGCGGGCGATGTCGACCGCGAAGGTCGGATCGGTCGTCTCAGCCATGTCTTCATTGTCACCCATGCCACACGGTGCCGTCACACGTGGTCTGCCGGGCGTTGGTGCAGGATGGACTCATGCAGGGCGACGGATGGCCGGAGGACGAGCAGACCCGCCGACTCGAACCTGCTGACGTCGGCGAATCCCTGGATCCACCAGCGCCTTCTGCCGGACAACGCGCCGTCGGGCTCGGTCGAGCCGTCGGCCGGGTCGTGGCGCGCAGCAGCAACGCCGCCTACGTCAACGCCCGTCGCTTCACGCACTCCGGGGGCGCGGGTGAGAGCGGCCTCTCACGCCTGCTGGAGCTGCACGCGTTCAACACCGCAGGTGACGCCGCCGTGGCCATCTCGCTGGCGGGCACGCTGTTCTTCACCGTGCCGACCGACGAGGCCAGCGGCCAGGTCGCGTTGTTCCTGGTGCTGACGATGCTGCCCTTTGCGATCGTCGCCCCCTTGATCGGGCCGTTCCTCGACCGCTTCCGTCGGGGCCGCCGCTGGGCCATCGGCGCCACGTTGGCGATCCGCGCGTTCTGCTGCTGGGTGCTGGCCGGATCGGTCGCCGACGAGTCGCCGACGTTCTTCCTGGCCGCCCTGGGCTGCCTGGTGGCATCGAAGGCCTACGGCGTGACCCGCGCCGCCGCCGTGCCTCGACTCCTTCCTGCCGAGTTCACGCTGGTCAAGGCCAATTCACGGATCTCGCTGACCGGAACCGGAGCGGCGGCGATCTCGGCACCCATCGCCGGACTGGCCGCGACGATCGGCGCCGAGTGGGCGCTGCGCTATGCGTTCTTGCTGTTCGTCGTCGGCACGATCCTCGCGATCCTGCTGCCCGCCAAGGTCGATTCGAGTGAAGGCGAGGAGCACGTCGAGATCTCGGCGACCGGCGAGGTCTCGCGCGGCATCGTGATCCCGCGGTCGGTCATCAACGGCTTGCGCAGCAACTCCGGACTGCGCCTGATGACCGGCTTCCTGACGATCTTCATGGCCTTCTCCCTGCGCGAACCGCCCGCGTCGCTGGGCTGGGACCACAACAGCATGATCCTGCTCGGTCTCGTGGTCGGTGGAGCGGGCACGGGCAACACGATCGGCGTCATCTTGGGCAATCTGCTCAAGTCCCGCGACCCCGAGAAGGTCGTGGTGTTCGTGTTGATCCTCGAGGTCGTCGTCGCAGCGGTCGTCACCCTCACCTTCACGTGGTGGACCGCGGTCCTGCTGGGCCTCAACGTGGGATTGTGCCAATCGCTGGGCAAGCTCAGTCTCGACGCCACGATCCAGCGCGACGTGCGCGAGTCGATCCGCACGTCGGTGTTCGCGCGGTCCGAGACGTTGCTTCAGCTGTCCTGGGTCGTCGGCGGCATGGCCGGCATCGGCCTGTTCACGATCGACGCGACACCTCGCGTCGGCCTGCTGGTCATCACGGTGGCCCTGGTCGCGTGGTTGGCATGGGTCATCGCGCGCCTGCGCCCCGAGCGACCGGCGACCTAGAGCTCCAGCTCGCCGGCGACGGCGCGCAGCACCTGAGCGACCGGCTTGGCGGTCTTGCGATCGGGGTGACGACCGTGGCGGTAGGCCTCACCGATGCCGTCGAGCATCCGGATCAGGTCCTCGACGATGACGACCATGTCCTCGGGCTTCTTGCGCTTGGCGTTCGCCTGGTTGCGTGCCACCGATCCGACCGGATCGAGCAGCCGGACCTGCAGTGCCTGGTCGCCGCGGGCACCGGAGACGATGCCGAACTCGACACGCGCTCCGGACTTCAACGACGTGACACCTTCGGGCAGCGCGTCGGCGCGCACGAACACGTCGTCACCGTCCTCGCGACTGAGGAATCCGAACCCCTTCTCGGGGTCGTACCACTTCACCTTGCCGGTGGGCATGTCGTCACCTTTGCTTCGCGTGCTGTTGGACGCCAGCCTAGTCCGTTCGATCGTCGTCGAACGTGACGACCACGGTCTGGAAGCCCTTGTGGCGTTGCGACTTGGCATAGGCGCGGTACGCCTTCTGGTCTGCTTCGGTCAGCACCACGTTGTCCGTGAACGGCGTCAGCAGCGCCCGGGGGTACAGGTGGCGACGCAGCACGACGTTGACCTCCAGGCCCAGTACCACCATGATCGCGGCGACGTAGATGAAGGCGATCAGCCCCAGCACCAAGGCGAACGTGGCGTTCATCTGACTGGCCTTGCCGATGACTTCGCGCACGTAGGTGTGGCCCACCCATTGCAGCCCCTGCCACAGCAAGGCCGTCACGAAGGCCCCGGGGAACACCGAACGGAACCCCGCGCGCCCCAGGCTGAGCAGCCGGAACAGACCGACGAAGATCAGCACCGTCAACGCGAAGCCGGCCAGCCGGATCAGCCAACCGAGTCGTTCCTCGACGTCGGCGCCGAAGGTGTCCGGGTTCGCGAGGACGGAGGAGGCGATCGCGATGCCCAGGATGCCGACGCCGGCGATGCCCAGCAGCACCAGACTGCGAAAACGCATGAGGAACGGGTTGGCGCGGCTGTTCCTCGGCACCGACCAGGCGATGTTGGCCGCGTTCTGCGACGCCTGTCCCAGCCCCATGGCACCGTAGGTCGCCGCGACCGCACCCACCGCGATCGCCCCCGGGCTACCGGTCAGACCATCTGGTCTGCCGATCTGGTCGCCGATGATCGGGAACTGGCTCAGCGCCGTGTCCAGCAGGCTGTCGCGCAGCTCGGGGTTGCCGTCGAGCACGAATCCCAGGATCGACGAGGCCATCAGCATCAACGGGAAGATCGCGATGAACGCGTAGTACGTGATGATCGCCGACAGGTAGGCGCCCTGGTCGTCGAAGTACTTGTAGATGACCGCCAGCGGGAAGCCGACGATCGGGTGGCGTCGCTGGAAGCGGTCGACCCGATCGAGGAAGCTCCTCACGGAGCGAGCCCCAGATAGGGTCTCGCGGCCGCCGCAACAGCCTGGAAGATCACCGGATCGAGGGCGATGTCCACCTGGTCGAGGTCGTCCGCCGCGAACCGGATGACCCGGTTCAGCCGCACCTCGCTGGGCCGCCCGCGGCGATCCCACGGGCCGCTGCCGATGTCCATCCAGAACCGACCGGCACGCGCCTCCTGCTGCTGGTCGCGGTCGTGGTCCTTCGACGTCAGCTGCAGGGCGAGCACGTCGCCACCGTCGGTGTCGACCACCAGCACCGGGCGTCGCTTGCCCCGCGTGGGGTCGTCCTCGTACGGCACCCAGGCCCACGCGACCTCACCCGGGCTCGGCTCGCCGTCACGCACGGCCTCGTACTGAAGATCCACGCCGCCAGCGTAGTCGGCAGCGATCGTGGGCGGCCGATCCTGCCCTAGTCGAACTCGGGCAGCTCGCGCTTCATGACCTTGCCCGTGGGGTTGCGTGGGAGCTCCTCGAGGAACATCGTCCGACGCGGGACCGCGAAGCGAGCGACGCGCTCCTTGGCGTACGCGACGACGTCCTCCTCGGCGAGCTGTTCGCCGTCGCGGACGACGACGTACGCCGCGAGGCACTGGCCCCACTGCGGGTCCGGGATACCGGTCACGACGACGTCGGCGATCTTCGGGTGCTCGATCAGTGCGTCCTCGAGCTCACGCGGGAAGACGTTCTCGCCGCCCGAGATGATCATGTCGTCGTCGCGGCCGGAGACGAACAGTCGCCCGTCCTCGTCGAAGTGGCCCAGGTCCCCGGTGCTCATCAGTCCTTCGGCGAACGTCTTGGTGTTGCCGTCGGTGTACCCACCGAACGGCATGTCGTTGCCGACGTGGATGATGCCGGTCTCGCCCTGCGGCACCTCGCGGCCTTCGGAGTCCAGGATGCGCACCGTGGTGCGAAACGGCGGGCGTCCGGCCGTTCCGGGCGCGGCACGCAGGTCCTCCGGTGAGGCGATCGTCACCCACCCCGTCTCGGTGGCACCGTAGAAGTTGTAGACCGAGTCGGTGAACGTGTCCATGAACCGGTTGGCCAGGTCGCCGGCCAGTGCCGATCCACTCGAGGCCGTGATCCGCAACGACGACACGTCGGTGCTCGCGATGATCTGCGGGTCGACGTCGACGAGTCGCTGCATCATCAGTGGTACGACGACCAGGACGTCGGCGCGGTAGGCCTCGATGTCCTTGAGCACCTGAACCGGGTCGAACTTGCGCCGCAGGACGTACGTCGGAGCCGTCGAGAGTGCGAATCCGAAGTTGATCAGTCCCCACGAGTGGAACAACGGTGACGACAGCACGATCGTGGAGTTGCCCTTGAATGGGATCGCGCCGAAGAAGGTGACGAGCGGTTTGAGGTCTTGGGGTTCCTCCCGCTTCGCCCCCTTCGGCAGCCCGGTCGTGCCCGACGTGAAGATCACGACACTTCCGTGCCGAGCCGGCGGCTTGTGGGCCGTCGCGGGGCTACCGGCGATCAGCGTCTCGATCGACTGCACCTGCGGGTGATCGGACTCGGTCCACGTGAGCACGATCTCCTCGCGCGGCACGTCGGCCGCCGCGGGCAGGAACTCTTCGTCCAGGAGCACCAGCTTCGCGCCCTCACGCTTGGTCAGCTCGCCCAGCTGGGCCTGGCTGGCCATCGTGTTCAGCAGCAGCACTCGCCCGCCGACCTGCATGATCGCGATCATCGCGATGATCATGTAGCGGTGGTTCCGGGCCAGCAGGGCGACCGAGTCACCGACGCCGAGCCCGCGCTCCTTCAGCGCGTGCGCCAGCTGGTTGACCTGCTCGGACATCTCGCGCCAGGTGATCTGGCCGGCGTCGTCGATCACGGCCGGCTGTTGAGGGAATCGCTTGGCGCACGCGTGCAGGCCCGACGGGAATCCCGGGCCCCACTTCGCCAGCTGCAGCCCCGCTCCGATCAGCCGGTGCGGCCACTGCGGACGGATCAGTCCGATCTGGCGGAACACCTTGAGGGAGTATGCGAGGTCACCCATGCGCCGAAGCGTAACAACGAGTTACCGCTCCCGTCACACGCCGGCGTCAGAACACCGAGTAGCCGCCGTCGATCGTCAGGACCTGTCCGGTCAGGTAGCGGGAGCCGGGGCCGACCAGGAACGACGCCACTGCCTCGAAGTCCTCCGGGGTCCCCCACCGGCGAGCGGGAATCCGGGGCAGAATGCGGGTGCGCGCGGGCTCGGTGGCGAGCATCGCCGACGTCATGGCCGTGTCGATCCAGCCGGGCAGCACCGCGTTGACGGTGACCGACTCGCGCGCCAGCTCCACGGCGAGGCTGCGCACCAACGCGACCACCGCGCCCTTGCCGGCCGCGTACGGCAGCGCCCGCGGCATCCCGTGGATGGATCCGACGCTGCTGGTGGCGACCAACGAGCCGCCGTCGCCCTGTCTCTTCAAGTGGGTGGCTGCCGCCTGCAACGTGGTCAGCACGCCGTCGAGGTTCACGTCGAGCACTCGGCGCCACTCGTCCTCGGGAAGCTCGTCGACCGCGTACGGCACTGCGCCGACACCGGCGTTGGCGAAGCAGGAGTCGAGTCGGCCGTGCTGGTCGACGACCTGGTCCATGGCTGCCCGCACCTGGTCGGCGTCGGAGACGTCCACGGTCATGGCGCTGACGCCCAGCTCGGCGGCAGCTGACGCATTGCGTTCGGCGTTCGTGCCCCAGACGACCACCGTCGCCCCGTCACGCGCCAGCCCTCGCGCCAACCCCAGGCCGATGCCGGCGTTGCCTCCGGTGACAACCGCCACGTGTCCGGTCAGATCATGGATCATGCCACGACGTCATCGCCCGAGAGTACGAGAACGGGCCCCGAGCGTCTGCTCGGGGCCCGTTCTCGGGGGTGGACTCAGAAGCCCATGCCGCCCATGTCACCCATGCCGCCCATGTCCGGCGCACCGGCCGGTGCCGGCTCCGGCTTGTCGGCGACGACGGCCTCGGTGGTCAGGAACAGGGCCGCGATGCTCGCCGCGTTCTGCAGCGCCGAGCGCGTCACCTTGGCGGGGTCGATGATGCCCTCGGCGATCATGTCGACGTACTCGCCCGTGGCAGCGTTCAGGCCGCGGCCGGCTTCCAGACCGGCGACCTTCTCCGCCACGACGCCGCCCTCGAGGCCGGCGTTGACGGCGATCTGCTTCAGCGGAGCCGAGGCGGCTGCCTGGACGATGGCCGCACCGGTGGCCTCGTCGCCCTCCAGCGACAGCTTCTCGAACGCGGCCTTGGTGGCCTGCACCAGAGCCACGCCACCGCCGGCGACGATGCCCTCCTCGACGGCCGCCTTCGCGTTGCGAACGGCGTCCTCGATGCGGTGCTTGCGCTCCTTCAGCTCGACCTCGGTGGCAGCGCCGACCTTGATGACCGCGACACCGCCGGCCAGCTTGGCCAGGCGCTCCTGCAGCTTCTCGCGGTCGTAGTCGGAGTCGCTGTTCTCGATCTCGGCCTTGATCTGATTGACACGACCGGCGATCTGGTCGGCCGAGCCACCGCCCTCGACGATGGTGGTCTCGTCCTTGGTCGTGACGACCTTGCGCGCGGTGCCCAGCAGCGACAGGTCGGCGTTCTCGAGCTTGAGACCGACCTCCTCGCTGATGACCTCGCCACCGGTCAAGATGGCGATGTCGGCCAGCATGGCCTTGCGACGGTCACCGAAGCCCGGAGCCTTGATGGCGACCGACTTGAACGTGCCCTTGAGCTTGTTGACGATCAGGGTGGCCAGCGCCTCGCCCTCGACGTCCTCGGCGATGATGACCAACGGCTTGCCGGTCTGCATGACCTTCTCCAGTACCGGGACCATGTCCTTGACCGAGCTGATCTTGCTGTTGACGATCAGGATGTACGGATCCTCGAGCACGGTCTCCATGGAGGCCGGATCGGTGACGAAGTAGCCCGACAGGTGGCCCTTGTCGAAGCGCATGCCCTCGGTCAGCTCCAGCTCGAGGCCGAACGTGTTCGACTCCTCGACCGTGATGACGCCTTCCTTGCCGACCTTGTCCATCGCCTCGGCGATGATCTCGCCGACCGTGGTGTCAGCGGCCGAGATCGATGCGGTCGAAGCGATCTGCTCCTTGGTCTCGACGTCCTTGGCCATGCCCAGCAACTGGCTGCTGATGGCCTCGACAGCGGTCTCGATGCCCTTCTTCAGGCCCATCGGGTTCGCGCCGGCGGCGACGTTGCGCAGGCCCTCGCGAACCAGCGCCTGAGCCAGCACGGTGGCGGTCGTGGTGCCGTCACCTGCGACGTCGTCGGTCTTCTTGGCAACTTCCTTGACGAGCTCGGCACCGATCTTCTCGTACGGGTCCTCGAGCTCGATCTCCTTGGCGATGGAGACACCGTCGTTGGTGATCGTGGGGGC
>Ga0180217_1001431_pt1 | contig 26256 bp, 14 predicted proteins | sample eDN3rd37CBELigOP_FD_128521 | JGI IMG/M metagenome (GOLD analysis project Ga0180217, IMG submission 128521) | Enriched Organic Plus compost microbial communities from Emeryville, California, USA - eDNA 3rd pass 37_C BE-Lig OP (version 2) (version 2) ... | reverse complement strand
GAGCCACGAGGTCGTGCAGCTGCTTGCGGACAAGGCGCACGCTTCGGGCGTTGCCGTGGTGATGGTGACGCACGACCGGGATGTGCTGGAGCACTGCGACCGGGTTGTGGAGATGGTTGATGGAAGGCTGGGGGCGGCTGAGCTGGTCGCGTAGCGATTACCCGCTGAACATTCTCGCTGAGACCGGCCAAGCGCTGCGAGCAGGTTCAGAATCCGCGGGGGTTCGATCGGTGCTGGAGGTAACCGCGCTGGCTACAGAGGTCCTGCCAGGCTTCCTCATCGACCTCTGCGAAGTTGCGCCCGCGTACGCGGCAGATGTGCCTCCAGCTGTCGCGGCTTACGAGATCCTCCGAGGGAACAGATCCGCTGTTGATTGCACGCACGATCTGCGGGTCGCTCCAGGTCTCGATCATTTGCCCTCCTTGTATCAACCATGGCGGACTGCAGCGCTCCGGACTAGCGTCGAGTGGTCCTGATTGGATCAAACCCGATGACGGAGGGCAGATGGCGAAGCCTACCCCGAACACGCTTCGAGAGATCGACGCAGCACTGGCACGGGACGACACACGCATCGGCCATGTGTACCGCGAGAAACGCGCGGGTCGCACGAACGCGCAGATCGCAAGAGGCGTCGGTGCGACGTCCCACGGCTGGATCACGAACTACAACGGCTACATCGACAGCCTGAGAACGGGCAACGTGCCTGATGGTGCGTCGCGCAGGAAGAATACGTTGCGCGCCGTGGAGTCCTTTGCCGATCGCCATCGTGCGGCCCTCACCAACGAAGCGCGTGCGTGGCTCGAGCAGGTCATCCAGGCGCTCTCTCGGGTCGGCGACTCGCGACCCGAGCACAATGATCGTGACTGGGTCGCGGCCGACGCAGGTGCCGAGGGCCACTACCAGACGATTCAACTCGATGGGGAGGTCTATCGGATGCTGGTAGATCGCCGCCGTCCGAGCGACAGGACGTTGAACGACACGCTCCGACGCCTCCTACAGGGCTAGGCACCGGTCCTCGATGTCGATGCCTTTGGATAGGCTCCCAAAGGGGAAGTTGCTTCACCGAGGAAGACAACGGCGACGGGGGAAAGTCGAACATTGGATGCGTTCAAAGTTCATTCGGGTCTGATCAAGGACTATCGCCGGTTCACCGAGGGCTTCGTGGACGCCGCGGACCCGAAGATCCGCGACTTTCTGAAAGATCAGAGCGCGGCCGGCCGCCAATGGCCCGACCCCTGGCTTTCGCTGAACCCTTCTTTCGCCCCTGGAGGCTCGGTCGACGAGCTCGTCCGGGAGCGGATCCTGCATCCCGACGCCGCGCGCGTCTTCAGGGTCAAGAAGCATATGGCTGACGCGGGAGCCGACACCCCGATCGTCTTTCACAAGCACCAGCGCGACGCGATCGAAACGGCAGCGACCCGCCGGAACTACGTTCTGACGACGGGTACCGGGTCGGGCAAGTCCCTTGCATACATCGTTCCGATCGTCGATCGAGTGCTCCGCGAGGGGAGTGGGCGCGGCACGAAAGCGATCATCGTGTACCCGATGAACGCGCTCGCGAATAGCCAGCTCGAGGAGCTGAAGAAGTTCCTCCACTTCGGGTTCGATGGCAAGCCGCCGGTCACGTTCCGCCGCTATACCGGCCAGGAGTCACACGACGAGCGGGAGGAGATCCTCGCGTCGCCGCCGGACATTCTCCTCACCAACTACGTCATGCTCGACCTGGTCATGACACGGCCTGACGAGCGCCGATCGCTGATCGCGGCCGCGAAGGGACTCCAATTCCTGGTCCTCGATGAACTTCACACGTATCGCGGGCGCCAGGGAGCGGACGTCGGGATGCTCGTGCGCCGCGTACGTGAGGCGTGCGACGCCGCCGACACCCTTCAATGCATCGGCACCTCTGCGACCATGTCGAGTGGCGGTACGCTCGCCGAACAGCGCGCTGAGGTGGCGCGCGTGGCTACCCAGATCTTCGGCTCGGGCGTCGCTCCCGACTCGGTGATCACCGAGACGCTGGTGCGTGCCGGACGCGGCGACGAGGTGAGCGCCGATCAGTTGCGACCGCTGATCGAGGAGCGCGGACAGGTGGAGTCGCCCAAAGTGCAACTCTCCGCGGACGAGCTGGCCGTTGACCCTCTGGCCAGTTGGATCGAGCAGACGTTTGGTCTCGACGTCGAGCCCGAGAGCGGTGCGCTCGTGCGACAGAAACCAACCACGGTCGCCGCCGCAGCAGAACGACTCTCCGCACTAACGGGTACCGAGCCCACCGTGGCTGCGAATGCAATCCGTGCGACTCTGCTCGCTGGCGCGAACGCCAAGAACTCGATCGGGCGGTCGTTCTTCGCGTTCCGGCTGCACCAGTTCCTCTCGAAGGGGGGAAACGTCTACGCGAGCCCGGAGTCGCCGGCTGCGCGCACGATCGAGACGAACTTTCAAGTCTTGATGCCGGGGGACCCCCAACGCAGGCTCTACCCGCTCGCGTTCTGTCGCGAATGCGGACAGGAGTACCTGGTTGCCCGTCGAAGCGATCCGAAGGGGGCTGGTGTCGCGCACGCGCGCCATCAGATCCGCACATCGGACCGCTCTGACGGGTATCTGTACATTTCCGATGACCAGCCGTGGCCGGTCGACCCTATCGACGAAGGCCGGCTTCCGGGCTCGTGGCTTACGGTGACGGCATCCGGGACGACCGTCACGAAGGCGCGGACACAGGACGTTCCTGAGCGAGTGGACATCACACCGGATGGAGTCCTCACTCCGTTGAGCTCTGATGAGCAAGCGCAGAACACACTCGCCGCGTGGATCCCCGGCACATTCCGATTCTGTCTCGCGTGCGGTGTCTCGTACGAGGCAACGCGGCTGTCGGAATACACGAAGCTGGCCACGCTCGATCGCGAAGGCCGAAGCAGTGCCATGACGGTGCTTGCCACCTCACTGTTGACGTCGTTGAAGGAGATCCCCGAGGCAGACCTTCCGAAGCGAGCTCGGAAGCTGCTCACCTTCGTGGACAACCGGCAGGACGCCTCGCTGCAGGCCGGACACCTCAACGACTTCGTGCAGGTCGCGCAGCTTCGTGGTGCGCTGCACAGCGCCGTCGCAGCAGCGGGAGACGAGGGACTTGATCTCCTCGATGTCGGTGACAGGCTTTTCGAGGCCCTCCAACTGACGCCCGCGGACTACCTGGCAGACCCGCATGGTCTGGCGACGCGGGCGGGCCGTTCCGCGCTGAAGAAGGTGCTCGAGTATCGCGCGATCACCGATCTGCAGCGAGGGTGGCGCGTCACGCTGCCGAACCTCGAACAGACGGGCCTGGTCGTTGTCGACTACCCGATGGTTGCCGAGCTCGCAGAACGTGAGGACTTCTGGGTCGACGCCGACTTCCGTCTCGCATCCGCACACCCGAAGCAGCGCTTCGAGGTCGCCAAAGTTCTGCTCGATGAGTTCCGCCGCGTGCTCGCCATCGACTCAGAGGCCCTCTCGGCCGACTCATTCGACCGGCTCAAGCGCCAGAGCCGCGACTACTTGAAGTGGTTGTGGGCTATCGGCGACCCCGAGCCTCCTGCGAGCGTCGGCCTTGCGATACCGGCCGCCGGCGCCAAGGGCGGTGCGCGCAGTGTGCTCACGCTGACCGGACGGGGGGCTTACGGCCGCTGGCTCCGCGACAAGGACCGTTTCGGTGTCGCGTTGAGCGTTTCAGAGGCGGACGAGGTCATCGAATCACTGATCGCCGTACTTTCCCGGGCGGGAATCATCACGAAGGTGATCGACGAGCGGGCCACGGGATACCGCGTGCGGTCCTCCGCCATTGTGCTGAAGCCGGGCAGCGGCACACACGGTGCGCCCGATCCCGTGCGGCGACGCTTTCAAAATGAGCAGAAGCCCCGCGTGGTCGAGTACTTCCGCGACCTGTATCGAGACCACAGTCGTGATCTCGCCGGCCTCCGCGCGGCCGAGCACACTGCGCAGGTTCCGGCCGACATCCGCATGGACCGGGAGAAGGCCTTCACCGACGCTGAGCTTCCGCTGCTCTTCTGTTCCCCGACGATGGAACTCGGTGTCGACATCTCGGAGCTCAATGCGGTTGCCATGCGGAACGTGCCGCCGACTCCCGCCAACTATGCGCAACGCAGCGGGCGGGCGGGGCGGTCCGGTCAGCCGGCGATCGTGATGACGTACTGTGCGACCGGGAACGCCCACGACACCTACTACTTCGATCGCAGCCAGCTGATGGTCGCGGGGCAAGTCATACCGCCGCGGCTCGACTTCGCCAACGAAGACTTGCTGCGTTCGCATGTGCACGCGATCTGGCTCTCCGAGGTGCTCGCGGTGAGCGCGCGCGGACTCGGAAGTTCGATGAAGGATGTCCTGGTGCTCGACGATCCCGATCGCCGGTACCCCCTTGCGCCCTCTCTTCGCTCGAAACTGAACGATGGGGGAGCTGCCGAACGCGCGGCCGCGACAGCCACTGCGGTCGTCGAAGGGCTCCTTGACGTACTGCGAGCATCGAGCTGGTGGTCCGACACCTGGGTTGAGGCCGTCATCGCCGACGCGGCGGAATCATTCGACCGTGCCTGCGATCGGTGGCGTGCGCTCTACGCCTCGGCTCGCGCGGAGGAACAGGCGGCGTTCGAGCAGACCAAGAACATCTCGGCGACGAAGCGCGACCGCGACGACGCTGAGCGTCGCCAGCGTGAAGCACGCCAGCGGATCGACCTCCTCCTGAACGACGCGGGGGATTCCGGCTACAACCAGTCCGACTTCTACACGTACAGATATCTGGCTTCTGAAGGCTTCTTGCCCGGGTACTCCTTCCCACGGCTGCCGCTCGCAGCTTTCATCCCAGGCGGGGCCAACCGGCCAAGCAGCTGGTTGCAGCGCCCACGCTTCCTCGCGATCTCGGAGTTCGGGCCGCAGTCGCTCATCTATCACGAGGGTGCGCGGTACCAGGTGCACCGCATCAGCCTGCCTCGCGAGGGCGGAGAGGCTGGCGGAGACGTCACCCTGACCACGGCGAAGATCTGCGAATCGTGTGGCACGCATCACCTCGACACGCAGCACGTCGACGTGTGCGTGAGCTGTGGCGCTCCGTTGCCCGCGGAGTGGAAGAACCTTCTTCAGCTCCAGACAGTGCTGACACGGCGGCGCGAGCGCATCAGTGCTGACGAGGAGGAGCGCAACCGGGTCGGCTACGAGCTTCGCACGACTTACCGTTTCGTCCCTCGGGCTGGGCACCCTGGCAAGGCGACGGCGAAGGCCGTGTCCGACGCCGGCGCAGAGGTTCTCGATGTCGTGTACGGGGACTCGGCTGACGTGCGGGTGACCAACCTCGGTCGCCGGACGCGGAAAGAAGCGGATCGCCACGGCTTCTGGCTGGACACGGTCAAGGGGCGATGGCTGAGCGAGAAGGACGCAACGCACGCCGACACCGAGTCGGAAGAGACGGACGACGACGCGCCGCTCCCCGCGGACGTCAACACCAAGGCATTCGTCACGCCCTATGTCGAAGACAGGCGAAACATCGCCGTCCTGCGCTGGGCGGATCAAGTTGACGAGACTCAGGCGGTGACTGCGCGTTATGCGATCGAGCGGGGCATCGAGGCTCGATTCCAGCTCGAGGACTCGGAGCTGATGAGCGAGCAGCTGCCCGATGCCGAGGGTCGGGGCAGGTTCCTGCTGACCGAGGCGGCCGAGGGTGGCGCGGGGGTGCTGCGCCGTCTGCAATCCGACGCCGGGGCCATTGCGGATGCTGCCCGGGAGGCGCTGCGAATCATCCATGTCGATCCCGAGACGGGCGCTGACGTCGAAGGCGCATGCGGAGCGGGCTGCTATCGGTGCCTGCTGTCCTACTCCAATCAGATGGATCACGAACGCATCGATCGGCGCGTGATAGTGCCTCTCCTGCTCGAGCTGTCACGAGCCACTGTGCACCCCGATAAACCTGCACCCGCCGCATCAACCACATCGCACCCGGGCGCCGAGAAGAGTGACGCGAGCATTCCAACGCCTTCGAGTGAGCGGGCGGCCGCCTTCCTCCGTCATCTGGAAAGCCGCGGTGTGCGGCTGCCTTCGCGCGGGGAAGGTGAGGTCGACGGCCTGCTCGTGGACTTCGTCTACGACACGCCCCTCACGGTCGTCGTCGTGCATGACGAGGTGATGCAGGTGGATGCCTCAGACCTGGTCTACGCGGGTTACCAGGTGCTGACTGTTGGGCTCGACAGCGACTTCGACGATGTAATCGACAACAACCCCAGTGTGTTCGGAGGGGCACCGCAGTGATGGACACGGCTTTTGCGATCGGTTCGCTTGTGACGGCGCGTGGACGCGATTGGGTCGTGCTCCCGGAATCCGCTGGGGACTTCCTGGTGGCGAAGCCGCTCGGTGGCTCTGACGCCGAGATCACCGGCCTGCTCCCCGGTGTGGAGGAGGTCTCTCCTGCGAGCTTCCCGCCGCCGTCGCCGGAAGACAGGGGAGACGATCGAAGCGGACGGATGCTGCGCGAGGCCTTGCGCATCGGGTTCCGCTCGTCGGGCGGGCCGTTCCGATCGCTCGCCAGCCTGAACGTCGATCCGCGGCCGTATCAGCTCGTCCCGTTGCTCCTCGGTCTCCGGCAGGAGACGGTGCGGCTGCTGATCGCCGACGACGTGGGAATCGGAAAGACAGTCGAGGCCGGGCTCGTTGCGAGCGAGTTGCTCGCCCAGGGCACGGTGCAGCGACTGACGGTGCTGTGCCCGCCGAGCCTCGCCGAACAGTGGCGTGCGGAGCTCTCCGAGAAGTTCGGATTGGACGCACAGCTCGTGCTTCCCTCGACCATCACGCGACTTGAGCGCTCCCTCGCCGTCGGTGAAGAGCTGTTCGCGCGCTACCCGATCACGGTGGTCTCACTCGACTTCATCAAGTCCGAGCGCCATCGGTACGAGTTCCAGCGCACTGCTCCCGAACTGATCATCGTGGATGAGGCGCACACGGTCGCCGTCGACGACAGCGGCAAGGGCTCGGCGGGGCGAACCCAGCGCTACAACCTCATTCGCGCGCTCGCGGACGACCCCAGCCGGCACCTGGTGCTCACCACCGCCACTCCGCACAGCGGCAACGACGGAGCCTTCCGGAACCTCATCGGCCTGCTCGACAACGCACTCAAGACGGTTGATCTGTCAAGCGAGAGCGGTCGCCGATTGCTGGCGCAGCACATGGTGCAACGGCGCCGAGGCGACATCCGGGACTACCTGGGGGCGGAGACGCAGTTCCCGAAGGATCGACAGACGAGCGAGGCGCCGTACCACCTCAGTGGTCCGCACAAGGAATTCTTCGACGACGTCCTGCAATACATACGTGGTCAGGTTCAGGACCGATCCGGCACCAAGCTGCAGCAGCGCGTCCGTTGGTGGTCGGCGCTCGCGCTCTTGCGTGCGATGGCCTCGTCGCCGGCGGCCGCCGCGATGACCCTTCGTACGCGTGCTGCCACAACGGAGGCGCAGTCCGAGCTGGAAGCAGATCTCGTGGGGGCTGCGGAGGTGCTCGATCAGTTCGAGGACGAAGGCGCGGATGCTGCGGACCTGGTTCCCGGGGCGGAGCACGAGGCTTCTGAGGTCGCTCTGCTGCGCTCATTCGCGAAACGCGCCGAGGAGCTGGCGGCCAATCCGGCCGACGACGCGAAGTTGACGCTGTTGACGAAGCAGGTGCGGGCGCTCCTCAAAGACGGGTTCAGCCCCATCGTGTTCTGCCGGTTCATACAGACCGCCAAGTACGTGCACGAGCACCTCTCCGGCGTGCTGCGAAACGTCGAGGTCGAAGTCGTGACGGGAGAGCTCCCGTCCGAGGAGCGGGCGGCCCGCATCGCCGCCCTCGCGGATCGGACGGAGGGCGCGTCGCGCGTGCTCGTGGCGACTGATTGCCTCTCCGAGGGCGTCAATCTCCAACGCGACTTCCAAGCGGTCGTCCATTACGACCTCGCGTGGAACCCCACTCGCCATGAACAGCGAGAGGGTCGGGTCGACCGCTTCGGTCAGCCGCGCGACATCGTCCGTGCTCAGACGATCTACGGCGCGGACAACGGCATCGACGGCATCGTGCTCGACGTGTTGATCCGCAAGCACGAGAAGATCCGTCGTGACCTCGGGATCAGCGTTCCTGTGCCCGCTCGGAGTGACGAGGTGCTGAGCGCGCTCGTCGAGGGTGCGGTGATGCGCGGGCAGGGATACGAGCAGCTCGCATTCGACTTCGATCTCGAGGACAGCGGAGTGAAGGACTTCGACGCCGAGTGGGAATCGAGCGCCGAGAAGGAGAAGCAGAGTCAGACGATGTTCGCCCAGCGCACCATTCGACCCGAAGAGGTGAAGGAGGCGATGGATGCGGCCCGCCGAAGCCTCGGCGAGCCTCACGATGTCGAGGGATTCGTAAGGGACGTCCTCACCGAGCTCGGTGCACTGCTGAGTCCCACCGAATTCGGGTTCACGGCAGACCTCTCACAGGTGCCGTTGCCTGTGAAAGAAGCGCTGACTGCGACCGACGGTCGCCCGATCGAACAGTTCTATCGCGACCTGCCGGCTCCGCGCGGCGCCGCAGTGCTCCAGCGCACCGACCCGACCGTCGCGGCGCTGGCGAACTACGTCCTCAACAGCGCACTCGACGGGTCGTTCGAACCCAAGGACCGCCCCGCCAAACGGGCCGGCATCATCACGACGAGCGCCGTCTCGACGCCAACCATCGCGCTGCTCATGCGGTTCCGTACCCACCTCGTCCTGCCGTCGCAAGACGGACCGCACACGACCCTCGCCGAAGAGGCGCGGGTGGTGGCATTCCGGGGCAAACCCTCCGCGCCGGAGTGGCTGAAAGATGACGAGGTGGCCGGGCTTCTCGCCGCGGTACCGACGGCGAACACACCGCCCGACGTCGCTCAGAACATCCTCACCGCGATCGTCGGCAACATCCCGGCGATTCAGGAGCACCTCTCGGTTCAGGCCGAGGCGCTCGCCGCCGCACTGGAGCATGACCACGTCTCGGTCCGGGTCGCCGCCCGCGGTGACCGCGCGGGAGGCCGGACTGTACGGGGACTCTCGGTGCGGCCGCAGCTGCCGCCCGACGTGCTCGGCGTATACGTCTATCGGCCCGCGGGAGGTGCGGCGTGAACGGCGACCTCCAGGGGATCCGGCTCGTCGGGGGCGTGCTCCCCGCCGCATTGCTGGGCCGCATCCAGGCTGGCGAACTGTCGAACCCGCAAAGTCTGTCGGGCGCCTCGTACCACCTCGTCGGCAATGAGAAGCCGAAGGATGCCGCGGCTCGCGCGTGGTCGTACCTGCGTGGAGCATGGGCGGCGTGGCGGGACGCCGCAGCAAGGGAGCCCGGTCTGCCCGGAACGGGCACGGCCCGCGACAAGTGGCTGCTTGTCCTGCTTACTGAGCTCGGATACGGGCGGCTTCCCGTGACCCAGCGGGCCGAAGTCATCGACGGAGTCGAGTACCCCATCTCCCACCGGTGGTATCACGTCCCCGTCCACCTGCTTGGTCCAGGCGTCGATTTGGACAGACGCAACCCCGGCGTTCCGGGGGCGGCGCGCGCACCCCAGGCCATGTTGCAGGAGTATCTCAACCGCACGGATTCGGACCTGTGGGGCATCCTCAGCAACGGCCTGCGGTTGCGGCTGTTGCGTGACTCAACGGCGTTCGCGGGTTCCGCGTATGTGGAGTTCGATCTCGAGGCGATCTTCGAGGGCGAGCTGTACGCCGAGTTCCAGCTTCTCTGGCTGCTGTGCCACGTGTCTCGGGTGGAGAAGCGTTCCGGACAGGATGCAAGCGCCGCGGACTGCTGGCTCGAGGACTGGCGGACCGAGGCGGCCGAGGCAGGCACGCGCGCGCTCAACCGGCTCCGTGACGGCGTGGAGGCCGCGATGACGACCTTCGGTTCGGGCTTCCTCTCCCACCCCGAGAACGGCTGGCTGCGCGAGGCTCTGCAGAACGGGTCGCTGACGGACCGCGATTACCACAAGGCGCTGTTGCGCTTGATCTACCGACTCCTCTTCCTCTTCGTGGCCGAGGATCGGGGGGCCCTGCTCGACCCCGCCGCACCCCGTCAGGCCCGTGAACGCTACAGCGAGTACTTCTCGACCGCGCGGTTGCGTCGGCTCTCACGGTTGCGCACAGGCGGTGCGCATCCGGACCTGTGGCGCAGTCAGCGACTGGTCCTGGGCGCGCTCGGCGGCAAGGGGTTGCCGGAGCTCGGCGTCCCAGCGCTCGGCGGGCTCTTCGATCCTGATCGTCGAGTCCCCGTCGTCGACGGTGCGCCCGCCCGCGACCTGCTTCTCGGGGCGGAGATCTCGAACAGGGACATGCTGAAGGCGATTCGCCGTCTGGCGTGGATCCTCGTTCCCGGGCAGCGAGCGCAGCCCATCGACTATCGGCACCTGGGCGCCGAGGAGCTGGGCGGGGTCTACGAGTCCCTCCTCGAGCTGGTGCCTCGAGTGGATCTGCCGACGAGGCAGTTCTCGCTCGTCCACCTGTCGGGCAATGAGCGCAAGACCACAGGCTCGTACTACACGCCTCCAGCGCTGGTGTCTGCGCTGCTCGACGCGTCGCTCGACCCCGTCCTCGACGAGGCCGTCGCATCCGGCCGGACCACCGAAGAGCGTGAGGCGAACCTGCTCGCAGTCACGGTGTGCGACCCAGCGAGCGGCTCGGGCGGCTTCCTCGTCGCGGCCGCCCGGCGGATCGCCCGCAGGCTTGCGCAGGTGCGGTCGGGTGAGGACGAGCCGACACCCGAGGCTGTCCAGCACGCGCTCCACGATGTGGTCGCACGATGCATCTACGGCGTCGACATGAACGACCTCGCTGCCGAGCTGGCGAAAGTGTCGCTCTGGCTCGAAGCGCTCGAGCCCGGCAGGCCGCTCGGATTCCTCGACGCCCGCATCCGCGTCGGCAACAGCCTCTTCGGGACGACGCCGGCGCTCATCGCCGCGGGGGTGCCCGAGGCGGCGTTTAAAGAGCTGGAAGGCGACGACAAGAAGTACGCCGCCGAAGTGCGCAAGCGGAACAAGAACGAGGCGACGGGACAAGGCCTGCTGTCGTGGGCTGATCCGAACGCGCTTGCGTCGGAGAGCCGACGAGAGCGCGAGCGCCTTCTGGCACCGAGCGACGACGTGGACGACATCCGTGCCCGGGGCGAGGCGTGGGAGGCATACCTCGCCTCGCGTGCTCGCAAAGCGCTCAAGCGGCAAGCGGACGCGTGGGCCGCGGCATTCGTCTGGCCCCTGCGCCGCGACGCGCCGCTGCCACCGACGTCAGGTGTTGTGCGAGCCATGCTCGATGACGATGCCGAGATCCAGTACGCCGAGACGGTGGATGCCGTGACTCGGCTGGCGGATGAGTACCGATTCTTCCACTGGCATCTCGAGTTCCCCGAGATCTTCGGGGAGACGACCGGGGACGGGCTCGGGCCTGACGGGTGGTCCGGTGGCTTCACCAGCATGCTGGGCAACCCGCCGTGGGAACGCGTGAAACTACAGGAGCAGGAGTTCTTCGCCGCTCGCGATGAAGACATCGCCAAGGCGCCCAACGCTGCTGCGCGCAAGCGGCTCATTGACAAGCTCGCTCAGGGCAGCGATGCCGACCGCCGCCTCTACGACGAGTTCCTCGCGGAGAGAAGGCGCGCCGAGGGAGTGAGCGCCTACCTTCGGCTCTCGGGGCGCTACCCGCTCAGCGGTCGCGGTGATGTGAACACCTACGCCGTATTCGCGGAGCTGTTCCGAAGCATGACGGCGCCTTCGGGGCGATCCGGTGTGATCGTTCCGACGGGGATCGCGACGGATGCCACGACGCAGTACTTCTTCAAGGATCTGGTCGAGTCGGGGTCGCTGGAGGCGCTCTTTGACTTTGAGAATTCGAAGCCGATCTTCGACGGTGTGCATCGCAGCTTCAAGTTCTGCATTCTCAGCACCAGCGGACGTGCTGTCACGGCCCCGGCGGCTCAGTTCGCGTTCTTCCTGAATGACCCGCTCCAAATCGAGGCATCCCGGTTCACCCTCACTCCGGAGGAGATCACCCTCCTCAACCCCAACACGGGGACGGTGCCGATCTTCCGCACGCGTCGCGATGCCGAGATCACACTCGGCATCTATCGCCGCGTGCCGGTGCTCGTCAATGAAAATGACCCGGTCAACGGCAATCCGTGGGGCGTCTCATTCATGACGATGTTCCATATGTCGAACGACTCGCACCTGTTCCACACCCGCGAAGAACTGGAGGTCGACGGCTGGACCCTGAAGGGCAACGTCTTCGAGCGCGGTGATGAACGGATGCTTCCCCTCTACGAGGCGAAGATGTTCCATCAGTTCGACCACCGCTGGGCAACGTATGAGGGCGCCCAGATTCGCGAAGTCTCCTATCCCGAGAAGTCCGATCGCGGCTTCTTGTCACTGCCGCGGTATTGGGTTGCGTCTCAACATGTGAGAAGTGTTCTCGAAGGACGATGGAACCACCCGTGGCTCCTCGCGTGGCGCGACATCGCGCGCGCAACCGATGTTCGCACGACCATCGCAGCCGTACTCGGTGCCGAAGCAAGCCCTGAGGGTGGCGCTTTGCTCATGCTCTCGGCTCGAGGGGCTCGAGCGTCCGCAGTGCTGCTCGCCGTTCTCAACTCGTTCGTATTCGATTTCGTTGCCCGGCAGAAGGTGGGTGGCACGCACTTGAAGTACTTCACAATGCGTCAGCTGCCGGTCCCCGCGCCGGATACTGCTGGGCGCGATGCGCCGTGGTGCCGTGGGCAAAGCATCGCGGATTGGATCGTCGGCCGAGTGGTATGGCTAACGGACTCCGCTGACGACATGCGGGGATGGGTCGATGAGTTGGGGGCGGCGGGCTCAATCCAGTCGCGGCTCGGTCCCCGCGAAGCGGTACGGGCAGAGCTGGACGCGGGGCTGTTCCACCTTTACGGGGTCGAGCGGGATGATGTCGAGTACATCCTTGACACGTTCCCGATCGTGAAGCGCAAGGACGAGGCTGAGTTCGGCGAGTACCGCACAAAGCAGCTGATCCTCGAGAACTACGACTGCATGCAGGAGTGCATCGAGAACGGGACGGAGTTCGTGTCGATGCTTGACCCAGCGCCAGGGTTCGGGCCGCGACATCCGGAGAGGAGCGGCGATGAGTAGCGAATACTCGGCGTCACAAATTGATCGAGGTGCTGGTGCGAACCCCGAGATGGAGGCCGCGGCCTGGCGGATTCTGGAGCCGGCGCTGACGGGCGGCTCGTCGCCCCTGCTTCCTGGTGTCCACACGTGGTCCGCCGAGAACGCACGGAGCATTCGCGAGGCGATCACTGGCGAGAACGCAGACCTGGGTGCGCGGTCGTTCCTCGACAAGCTGCATGACCAGCTGAGCGGCTACGGCGACGCCGTCATCGTGCTGGCCGCTGAGCTCCTCTACGTGCACGCGGTTCCGCTCGTCAACCTCACGGCCGACACCAAGATCCAGCGCATCGAGACAGTGCTGTCGTGGACGCAACAACGCGTGGCTATCACGCCGGAATTGCGGGACGGGCTCGAAGCGGGAGGATCGTTCCACGGCGGTGCAGGCTTCAACATCCGCATCTGGCAGCAGCTCATCTGGCTCACGCACTTCATCGAGGCGTGGTGGGCAGCATCGCCGGAGGAGCGAACTCAGGCGCTGCGTGATCCCTGGGCGTTCCGGGCAATCGTCGATCAAGTTCAAGGCGGGTGGGAGCCCGCAATGCGCGCCTCGCTCCTCTCCCTCGTCTGGCCGGGCTACTTCGACAGCGTCGTCAAGGAAGAGGACCGGCGCCGCATCCGTGACGCCTTCGCGCACGAGATCGGCGCGAAACCTGGCGACCCCGACGCCGACATCGACAAGGATCTCTGGCGCATTCGCGAGAAGATACAGGCGCCGAACGAGCCTCGGTTCGAGTGGTACTTCGGTCCCTACGTCGAGCAGTGGAGAGTCGGGCCCGTAAGCAAAGGACGTCGCGCATGGCTCGTGCGACCCGGTCAAGGAGGCAGCCAGCTCGTCGACAAATGGGTGGACAAGGGCTTCGTTTCTGTCCCGGCGACCAATCTTGACCTCGACCTCGCGAGTGCGACGGAGCAATCCGTTCGCGACGCGGTCGACGCCGGCTACGCGCATCTCGACTACGCGCAACGGCTGCAGCTCACACAGGCCGATCAGGCGTTCATCCTCCGCATGGACACCGACGACCTGGTTCTCGTGATCGCAGACCAAGTCGCGCAGATCGGCGTGATCACCGGTGGCGCGACGTGGTCGGACGAAGCGGGTTCGCGACTTCGCCGAGCGGTCGACTGGATACCCGAGTCGGTGTCGAAGTCCGACCTTCCCGAGCCGATCCCCGGGATGCTCGACAAGCAAGGCGATGTCGTCGACCTCACGACCGCACTCGATGCGCTCACCGCGCTCGCCGGCAAATTGACCGACACGGGAGAAGATGAGGTCCGCGAGGACGATGATCCGTTGCCCCGCGCGGTAACCGCGGTGCGCATCCCCCCGGCGACGGACGACCTCGCGCGCTCGCTGCACATGCCGCGTGAGGTTCTCCAGGAGTGGCTGGATCTGCTCGCGGATCGTCGTCAGCTCGTCTTCTACGGGCCCCCGGGCACGGGCAAGACGTTCGTGGCGGAGGCGCTCGGTCGTCACATCGTCGGCAACGACACCAATCACCTCCGTACGGTGCAGTTCCATCCCTCGTATGCGTACGAGGACTTCTTCGAGGGCCTCCGTCCGACGGTCGAAGACGGGAACGTCACGTACAAGGTCGTTGCCGGGCCGCTCCGGAACCTCGTCGCCGAGGCGACGACGCCCGGCAACGAGTCCCGGCCGTACGTGCTCGTGATCGACGAGATGAACAGGGCGAACCTCGCGAAGGTGTTCGGCGAGCTGTACTACCTCCTGGAGTACCGCGATCAGTCGATCAGCCTGCAGTACAGCAGCGACAGCGACTTCCGGCTGCCGAAGAACCTCTTCATTATCGGGACCATGAACACTCTCGACCGGTCGATCTCGATGGTGGATGCCGCGATCCGACGCCGGTTCCCATTCGTCGAGCTGCATCCCTCGGTCGAACCCGTGTCGGGCGTGCTTCGCGCATACTTGGCGGCGCAGCATGCCGATGACCGCCGTGCGCGTCTGCTCGAAGCGCTGAACGCGGGTATCGACGAACGTGATCTGCAGATCGGGCCGTCGTACCTCATGAAGAACTCCGCAAGCGAGCGATCGGGACTTGAGCGGATCTGGAAGTACGACATCCTTCCCCTCCTGGACGACCACTTCTACGGAGCTCGCACGCCTGAGCAGATCCGGGACCAGTTCGGGCTGGACGCGCTGCTCGCGCGGATCGAGGGTGAGCCCGTTGGTCCAGTCGATGCCGTCACCGTCTCCGATGCCACGATCGAGTATCAAGGCATCAGGTCGGGAAACCTGGGCGGAGAGGAGCCCGAGGACGGGTGAGTGACGTTCGTCGTCTGACCCTGACGGAGTCGTTCGAACCGTTTGCCGCCCGGCTTTCGGGCGCTCAGGCGCGAGCATTGCACGCCAGTCGACTCGTCAACGTGATCGATGCGGGCGCGGACAAAGGCGTTATTCAGCCGAGCGGGAGAGTCGGTGCGGTGCGGGTCGGAGACCTTCAGGTGGAGGTGTGGCCGAAGGAGAAGGTGAAGCTCGCGCATCTTCTCTTCATGCTCGGGTACGCCGCAGACCCGGGATTCCGTCCAGAGTTGGTCGACGCCGAGGCTCATGACGAACTGTGGCCCGCGCTGGCGGAGTCGCTCGCGCGGCTATGCGACCGCGCGCTCCTCGGGGGCGTGTTGCAGGGGTACCGCGCCGTCGAGGAGTCGTCGAGCGTGGTGCGCGGGCGGATCCGTGTCGCGGACCAGCTCCGGCGGCATCCGGGCCGAGTCTCGCCGACCGAGATCACGTACGACGAATACATGACCGACATCCCCGAGAACCGTATCCTCCGCACAGCGCTCCGCCGCATGCGAGCTGTGCCCGGTCTTCGCTCTGATGTCGCAGCTCGGCTCTCCCACCTCGACAATCGACTCGATGGCGTCGGCGTGCTTCGGCGTGGAGCATCTCTCCCTTCGTGGCGGCCGACCCGCCTCAACGCAAGATATCTCCCGGCACTCCGCCTGGCGGAGTTGGTGCTGCGGAACACAGCGGCGCAAGCCGGGGATGACGGGATCGAGGTGGCGGCATTCGTTGTGTCGATGTGGAAAGTGTTCGAAGACTTCGTCACGGTCGCTCTTCGCGAGGCAATCAGCGAGCACGGGCACCGCGCGGTGGCGCAGGAGCGCTGGCACTTCGACGCGCCGCGTCGCGACGGCGTGAGCCGCGTGCCGATGGCGATCGATCTTCTCGAGTACGACGGCCAACGCCCCGTGATGGTGTACGACGCGAAGTACAAGGCCGCGGCCGCTGACGGCCGCTATCCGAACGCGGACTTCTATCAGATGCTCGCGTACTGCACCGCTGTGGGCCTGGATCGTGCTGTGCTCGTCTATGCGCAGGGCGGGCATCCCGTGGACAGGAGGGTGCTCAACTCCGCGGTGACGATTCGCGAGTGGCCGCTGGACTTGTCTCTGTCGCCTGGGGAGATGCTGGCGTCGATTCGACAGGCGGTCGAGGCGGCGTGCTATCCGCTGGAGATGAGCGCATGATGGTTATCCCTCACGATCGCGACATCAAGCTTCAACTCGTCAAGTACCTGGCTAGCCGCCCCGATCGGCGTGCACACGCGCAGAGTTGCTATGCGGCGCTGGAGCCGCTCTTTCCGCAGCTCACCAACGAAGAAGTCACGCTCCGCTATCAGACAAGCGTGAGCAAGTGGGCGAACGCGGTGCAGTTCGCTCGGCTGCACCTTGTAAATGAAGGGTTGATCTACCGGGCAGGTGAGGGACCGAACCCCAGCAAGGGCGTATGGATCTTGACGCCGGAAGGCGTCCGCGCTGCGGAGCGTGGCTTGCCCATTCGCGGACGGTCACGCCCTTCCGGGCGTGCGCTCAACGCGAAGCATTCCGTGGCCTTTCGGTCGGTTGCCCAAGGGGGCGATGGCATCATCCTCGGCTGGAACCGCGACCTGTGGGACGAGTGGCCGGATACTTACGAGGGGACGGTCAACCGACTGATCGCCGGCGACCGATACGAAACGCGGTGGTCGGTGGGTAGACGAGTTGACGTGCCTCCTGGCACGGAGGCGTGGTTGCTGCGGCAAGGCGGGCCATTCGGCGTCATCGGGCATGGAACGGTCACATCGAACACTTTTATCGATGCACACTTCGCCAATGCAGGGGAGACTTCGCGGTATGTCAACGTCGAATTCGACGTGTTGCTGCTCGAAGAAGATCTTCTCCCGCGCGAGCAACTCGAACTCCTCGTGCCCGAGGTGAAGTGGCGGCACCAATTCACTAGCGGAAACAGAGTGCCAGCTACGGCGAATGCCCGACTCAAGCAGCTCTGGACCGAGCACATCTCCTGATCCGCAGCATCCGAGGAATTCCATCCGTGCCAGAGGTAATGCTCTCAAAGACCGACGATCACAAGCTCGACAGCACGATTCAGTCCAAGGTGCTCACGTTCCTCATGAAACTTCGCGAGGACGACACCTCGCCGGGTCTGCACATCGAGAAGATGGAGGGCCAGAAGGACCCTCGCGCGCGCACCGGGCGTGTGAGCAAGTCGTGGCGCGCCGTGCTCTTCCGACTCGACCACAGCGATGGCCGCACCTATGTCTACGCCGGCACCTACGAGCACGACGAGGCCATCGAGCGCGCTCGCACGCGCATTTTGCGAACCAACCCCGTCACCCACATCGCCGAGATCATCGACGCCTCGGCGCCCGAGGCTGAGGCGCGTGCGCACCACTTCGCCACTCCGAAGCCGGAGAAGAAGACCTATCTCGGCGACCACGGCTACCCGATTGCGGACCTCGTCAACGGGCTGGGCTTCGAGAGAGAAGACGCCGAACGCCTCTACGCGGCCGAATCTGACGACGCCCTCGCGGCGCTCGCAGACGAGTTCGAGAACGAGTGGCAGCGCCTCGCCATTCTTGGTATGGCTGTGGGTGACACGATCCCGCAGATCCGACGCGACCTCGGACTTGACTCCGACGAATTGGATGCCGAGACAGCGGCGCCACAAGCGACAAACTCCGGAGGAACGGACGACGAGGCCATCCTCAAGGCGCTGAATGCACCAGCGAGCCGGATGCAATTCACCTTCGTCAACGACGACGAGGAATTGCGCCGCATTCTCGAAGCGGGCGACTTCGGCGCTTGGCGTGTATTCCTCCACCCCGAGCAAGCACGATACGTCGACCGGGACTTCGGTGGGCCGTTCCGCCTTACCGGAGGCGCCGGAACCGGCAAGACCGTAGTGCTGCTGCATCGCGCGCGCCGTCTCGCCCGGGAAAACCCGGATTCGCGCGTCGTCCTCACGACGTTCACAAAGGCTCTCGCCGGCATGCTGCGGCGCGATCTCGAGCGTCTTGACGAGAGTGTGCCGGTGACGTCGACGTTGGGGGAGCGCGGAATCCACATTTCAGGTATCGACGCCCTTGCGGCATCGGTTCGTGATCGCGCCGGAACCGAGTTCTGGTCAGTGGCGGGCGAGGCAGTCTTCGGCGCGCCCGTAGCAGAGCGCATGTCGATGGTGTCGAACAGCCATGGGTGGGACGCCGCGGCACTTGCCATGGGCGACGCGCCCACCGAGATCACCAACCCTTCGTTTCTCGAGGCCGAGTACATGCAGGTGATCCTCCCGCAGCGAGTGCGGAGCCTTCCGGACTACCTTGCGGCTCGGCGCCCCGGTCGCGGCGTGGCGCTTGACCGGTCGCGCCGCACAGCCGTCTGGTCGGCCGTCGAGGCATACCGGGCGGCCGCCGCAACCGCGCGACGGCTGACGTGGGCTGAGCTGTCCGCACTGGCCGCGGCATTTCTCGAGGCCCGTCCGCACGACACGCCCGCCGAGCACGTACTCGTTGACGAGGGGCAGGATCTGAGCCCACTGCACTGGCAACTCGTGCGCGCGCTGGTGCCTGACTCACCTAATGACATCTTCATCGCGGAGGATGTGCACCAGCGCATTTACGGTCACCGGATCGTGCTCGCTCGATATGGCATCAAGGTGGTAGGTCGCTCACGGCGACTCACTCTGAACTATCGGACGACTCAAGAGAACCTGCTGTACGCACTCGGATTGCTCGAGGACGCGCATTACATCGACATCGCGGACGACGCCGAGACCAGCCATGGCTATCGCTCGGCGCGCAGAGGGCCCGTCCCGAGGGTCATCCCGAGCCAGCACGTCTGGGAGCAGACGGATGCCGTTGCCCGCACCATCACCGATTGGCAGGCGGCTGGGTTGGCAGACTCCATCGCCATCCTGGGCCGAACGACTCACTCGCTCAAGCGTCTCCAGCGACAGCTTGCCGATCGCGACATCTCGACCGCGCTCTACGGTGAAGCAGCGAAGCCGGGCACTCCCGTGCTCGTCACGATGCACAGCGCCAAGGGACTCGAGTTCTCGAGGGTCATTCTGTTCGACGTCTCCGAGGGCTCGGTCCCCCTCCCGCTCGTGTTGCAGGGGCTCTCGGGGAGTGACCGCGAAGATGCCGTGTTGCGTGAGCGCTCGCTGCTCTATGTCGCCGCGTCGCGGGCGCGAGACGAGCTGGTTGTGACGTGGGCGGGAGAGCCGTCAACGCTACTAGGCGACCAGCGCCTTCTCGGTCACGAATGAGTGCTCGCCGGTCTCGATTTGCCAGTAGAAGTGCGTGGGAGCGGCGATGGCGTCCTGCCGCGCGACTTAGGTTGGGATGGCGTTGCTCGCGTCGGTGTCCGCGGATGGGTGTGCGTCTGTATAGGCTCGCGGCGGGGACTTTCCCCAGTCACTCAGGCGAGCCCGTAGCTGACGCCTGAGTGGAGTGCGGGGTGATTCGGATCCGCGCGATTGTCAGGGCGCGGGGTAGTGGGGATGGGATGTCGACGAAGCCAATCCTTTTGTTTCTGCACGGTGTGGGAACCGGTGATCCGAAGGGGAGCTGGAAGTCGGCGCTGTCGGCAAGTTTGAGTCGATTGGGATATCCCGATCTTGAGGATGTCCGGGTCATCGCACCTCGATTCGCCCACGCTCTGAAAGGCGCGGATGAGTCCGAGAAGCTACCGCCGCTTACCGTGAACCAGCCGTCCGGCGAGGGGGCAAAGAAGAACCGCCGCGAGTTCGAACGCCGCACCGGAGCGGTAGAGTACCGCCTCGGCTATCAGGATGCCGGAAAGGGGATACCGGGCAGTGAAGCTCTGCTTGATTTCGGACTGGCTCTGCCCTTCTTCGAGCAGGCACGCAACTATCTGCAGGACCCTGAGATCCGCGCTCAGGTCCTGAATCGTATCCTCAGCAAGTTGCCGCAGGAGGGTCGCGTAGTGATCCTCGGACACAGCCTCGGGTCGGTAATCGCTGCTGACCTGCTCCGGCGGTTGCACAAGGGCCTCCATGTAGTCGGCATGGTCACCGTCGGCAGCCCGCTGGCAAGCGATTCCTTCGGAGTAGACAAGCTAAGGGATGTGCTTCGGGAGCCGCCGCCGAACCTCGAGTGGTGGGTGAGCTTCTGGGATGGTCGCGATCCGGTCGCGGCTCGCCGCGGGGTCTCGTCGGCGTTTCCTTGGATGCTCGACTTCCGGGTGCCGTCGCGAACGATGAGCCCGCTCGCGGCGCACCAGGCCGTTGAATACCTCGCGCAGGATGTCGTGGCGGAGGCTGTCGGGTATGGGTTGTTCGGGTCGCGCTCCAAAGAAGTCGCTCGCGTGGAGCGCGGCGTTGACGTGCCGTTGGACGCTGCAGAGGACTACGCGTTGCTCGCGCTACGGTACGCGCACCTGATCAAGCTGCGCCTGACCGGAGATCGGAAGGAGCGGTATGCGGGAGCGCTTCGCCACGTGCACGCGAATCTCGTCGATGTGCTGGCTGCCAAGCGCTCCGAGACGGCGAGGCCTTTGCCGGAAGCGCTGTCCCGCCTGAGGTTCGACCTGTCCGACCCGCGAGCGGAGGTGCCAGAGCCGACGCCGTCGCGACGCCTGGCGAAGGATGACGCGGTCGTCATGCTCACCGTTCTCATGGGGCAGAACATCATCCTGCCCTACGAGGTCAACGTCCCCGCCGATGTGAAGCAGAAGGCCATGGAGGATCTGACCGCCGAGATGGGGCTTGGTGGCGTCTTCGGTTCGGACGTGTTCGCTGCAGCACGGGAAGCGCAGGCAGCATTGAACGGTGGCCGCGGGGTCAATTGGCTGAAGTGGGGCGCTCTTGGCGCGGGTGCTATCGCAATCGTGGTCGCGACTGGAGGGCTCGCTTTGGCTGCGGCGCCCGGCGTAGCGGGAGCGGCGGCCATCACGAGCGCGCTGGCGGCGTTCGGGCCGGGAGGCATGATCGGTGGCCTGCTCACCGCGGGCACGTTGGTAACCGCGGGCGGTGGGGGAATCGCATTCGGACTCGTAAGTGCCAGCACGACTGCGGAGACACTTGAGGCGGTCGTGTCGGGTCAACTAACTGCGGAGATCCTGCGCAAGCGTCACGGGCTGGACTCAGACCCGGCGGTGTGGCGCAACCTTGTGGATATGGAGATGCAGCTCCGGCGGGAGCATGAGCGCCTCGACGAGTTCTCCGATGACTCCGCGCCGTCGATCAAGGAGTTGAAACGCAAGGTAGATGCCGTGGAGCGTGCTCTCACACATCTCAGGCACATGGGCCTTGAGCCGGCGCCATCCGCGCCCAGCAGCGAAGTCCCTTCGGACGATCGGCCCTTCTGGAAGCGCGCTGTGCCCGCAATCGGCAGGTAGCGGCGCGGAGGTCCTTGGACGCGACGGCGGGAGTCGAACCCGCGACACCCCTGGGTATGAGCCGGAGGTCCGGGAGCCGCCCGGTCGCCGCGATGACTTTACGTTAGCCCGGGGCATCCGTCTCTCGGCTTTGTGTAACTGAAGTTTTCCCTGTGCGTCACGAGGTTTCACCGATGTGAAACACGAGGTGGCGGGCGGCTTGCGCTTCGTCTCGCTTCGCTCGCTCAGCGTCCGGGGGAGTGCGCTTCGTCTCGCTTCGCTCGCTCAGCGACCGGGCGGGGGCGACGCTTCGACAGGCTCAGCGACCGGGCGGGGCGACGCTTCGACAGGCTCAGCGACCGGTAGCCGGCGGCGGCGCGTCCAGCGCGCGCAGCATCCGCTCCAACGTCTCTCGCAACTCTTCCCGCGCCGGCGAGGGCATCGACGTCGTGTACTCCACCCCGGCCGGGATCCACGACAGCGCGTACATCGCCTCGCGGAAGTCACCGCCGCCCATCGGCCACCGCGTGCGACCTTCGCCGTCGGCGGCGGCGCCTTGACCCCACTGCCCGAAGTACGCGCGCATCTCGTCGAGGGGCATCTCCATCACGGCATCCGCCTCAATGTTCTGCGGAGCCCACGACCGCGCGACGAGGATGAACTCCTCGATCTCTGCGGGCGTCAGCTCCTTAGGCGTGAACAGCACCCGGGTGTGCTCGACGTCCGAGAGGCGGTCCACGCGGAAGGTGCGCCAGTCGTCGCGCTCGAGGTCCCAGCACAGCAGGTACCAGTGGCGGTCGGCGGGCGCGAGCGCGTGCGGCTCGACGCGCCGCCGCGTCACCTCGCCCGACAGCGCCTTGTAGGTAAAGCGCACGCGCTCGTGGTCGCGACACGCGAGCGCGAGCTCGCCGAGCACTTCGCTCGAGACGGGTGCCCCGGAACGGATGCCGGCAGGCTGAACCGCGTCGGCCAGCGCGTTCACCCGCCGACGCAGCGGGCCCGGCAGCACCTGCTCGAGCTTCGCGAGTGCCGTGAGGGTCGTGTCGGGCCCGTCGACCAGCCGCTGCGACGCGGCGACCCGCAGGCCGATCGCCATCGCGACCGCCTCTTCGTCGGTGAGCAGCAGCGGCGGCACCGCACTTCCGGCCTCGAGCCGATAGCCACCGGATGCGCCGGGCGTCGACTCGATGCGATACCCCAGCTCGCGCAACCGTTCGACGTCGCGCCGCACCGTGCGCTCGGTCACGCCGAGCCGCTCGGCGAGCTCCACGCCCGGCCAGTGCCGGTGCGTCTGCAGCAGGTTGAGCAGAGAAAGCGCTCGCGAGGTCGTATCGGACATGACTCAAGATTGCCCTAGATCACGGACAGGATCTGTCCGCAATGCTTTCTAACCTCGACCCATGGCGAACGAACCGATCATCGAAGCGGACGGACTGACCAAGCGCTTCACGGTCAAGAAGAAGACCGTCGAAGCCGTCACCGACCTCACGTTCCAGGTCCAGAGGGGCGCGCTCGTCGCGTTCCTCGGACCCAACGGCGCAGGCAAATCGACCAGCCTGCGCATGCTCACCACCCTTATCCCGCCGACGTCGGGCACCGCGCGCGTCGTCGGCTTCGACATCCTGCGCCACCCCGCCGACGTGCGCGCGCGCATCGGCTACGTCGGACAGCTCACGAGCGGCAGCTTCGCGCAGCGCACGCGCGATGAGCTGCTGAGCCAAGGCGCGTTCTACGGACTCTCGCGCGCGGAGTCGACGCGGCGGGCCGATGAGCTCATCGAGTCGCTCGACCTCGCCCCCTTCGCGACGCGCTCGGTGCAGCAGCTCAGCGGCGGACAGAAGAGACGCCTCGACATCGCCCTCGGACTCATGCACGCGCCTCCGCTGCTCTTCCTCGACGAGCCCTCGACGGGACTCGACCCGCAGAGCCGCGCGAACCTGTGGCAGCACATTCTCGACCTGCGCGCGACCTACGGCACCACGGTCTTCCTCACGACCCACTACCTCGAAGAGGCCGACCGCTACGCCGAGCGCGTCATGGTCATGGACAAGGGCCGTGTCATCGCCGACGACACCGCGGCGCAGCTCAAGGCGAACCTCGCGGGCGACCTGCTCACGTTCGGGTTCGCAGACGAGACGGATGCCGCATCCGCCGTCTCGGTGATCGAGGGGCTCACCGATCGCGAGGTGCGGCGGGAGGGGGCATCCGTGACTCTCACCGCACCACATGGCGATGCCCTCCTGCCCACCGCGGTACGGGCGCTCGACGCGGCCGGCCTCTCGGTGCGCACCGCGACCGGGGTGCCGCCGACCCTCGACGATGTGTTCCTCGCTCTCACCGGGCGCACGCTGCGCGAAGCGGGCGAGGGCGAACCGGCCGAAGACGAAGAGACGGATGCCGCTGCATCCGCTGAGGACAGTCAAGAGAAGACCACGACGGGAGCGAACCGATGACCACCATGCAGACCACCCCGCGCCCGGACACGGTCGTGCGCGCCAACCCCGCCCGCGACACGTGGAACGTGCTTACGCGTGAGCTCAAGCCCGTCGTGCGGGATCCGTTCTCGCTCATCTTCAGCCTCGTGCAGCCGCTCGTGTTCCTCGGGCTGTTCGGGCCGCTGCTGATCGGCCAGTCGGGCGCTCCTGTGGGAGAGACCCTGCAGTGGTTCGTGCCGGGAGTGCTCGTCATGATCGTGCTGTTCGGCACGGGCGCGACCGGCTCGAACCTGCAGTACGAGATGATGACGGGCTCACACGAGCGCACGCTCGTCGCTCCGCTTTCGCGGTCGTCGCTGCTCATCGGCCGCGCTCTCAAAGAGATCGCCCCGATCGTCGTGCAGGCGCTCATCATCGTGCTGATCGCGTGGCCCTTCGGCTTCACGATCAATTTGGCGGGACTCGTCGCCGGACTCGCGCTGCTCGCGGTGTTCGGTGTCGGCCTCGGTGCGCTCTCGTACACGCTCGCGCTGAAGACGAAGGATCGCGAGTGGCTGTTCTGGGGTGTGCAGCAGACGCTGATCTTCCCGCTGTTGATCCTGTCGGGCATGCTCCTGCCGCTCGACGACGGCCCGGCGTGGATGCAGGCGATAGCGACCGTCAATCCGGTGAACTGGGTTGTGCAGGCCGAGCGCGCGCTGTTCGCGGGCGATCTCGGTGCGGTCGAGGTCCTGTGGGGCTGGGTCGCCGCCGTCGTGCTCGCGGTTCTCGGACTGTGGGTCGGCGTGCGGGCGATGCGCAAGAGCAATTGACGGATGCCGCGGGGTGTGCGCTCGCCGGGGCCGGCTCGGTGCGCGCGGGCGCGTGCCCGATGTCAGTGGGGATCGCTACCTTTCGGACATGGCGATCACGGTGGTGCCGGCGGCTGAGGCCGGGTGGCCGGCCGTCGAAGCGGTGTTCCAGAGCGAGGCGGGCGCGCGCAACTGCTGGTGCCAGTTCCACGTGCTCGCCAACTCCGAGCAGCGTACGACAACACGAGAGTCGCGTCGCGAGCTGCTGCGCGAGCAGGTCGAGACTCTCGATCCGCCACGCGGACTGATCGCCCTCGACGGCGGCGAGCCCGTCGGCTGGTGCGGCGTCGAGCCGCGTGTGCGCTTGCACCACGTGCTCGCGACGAAGCTCGTCGTGGCGAACAGCCCCGAGCCGCTCGATGATCCGCTCGTGTGGTCGATCTACTGCATCCTCGTGCCACCGCGGCGCCGGCGGCAGGGGGTCGGAGCGACGCTGCTCAGCGCCGGTGTTGCTCACGCGATTGCGCACGGTGCGACCGCGCTCGAGGGGTATCCGATCGACACCGCGCTGCGCGGCGGAAAGCTGCCGCCCGGATTCTCGACCGGCACGGTGTCGATGTTCCAGGAGGAGGGTTTCGCGCCCGTGGCGGCGTTGCCGTCCGCGCGCACGCTGGTGCATCGGCGGGTGTGAAGCGCCGCGTCGGGGCCAAGGCGGGCACACGGTCGGCATCAGAGCTCGCGGATGCAGATCCGGAAGGGCCGTGCATGGGTGTTCCCTCTTGCCTCCTCCACACCGATGCCATTCGGTCGCTCTCCACATTTGCTGTTCGTGCTGGCCTGAATGTCGTACCTATGTTCTAAAGTCGGGGTATGGTGATCGCACCTGAAGACGTGTCCGGTTCTCCGGTGTCGGATGCGATGGATCGTGTGCGGGAGACGGGTGATGTGGTGACGATGTTCGCCGCGGAGTACTTCGTCACCGTGGACCGTGCCCGCCGCGAGGCTTTGGAGGATGCGGCCAGGTATGGGCGGGAGCTGACCGAGGTGGTGGAGCGGGGCATCCGCCTCGAGATCGCGGCGGGGATGCGGATCACCGAGCACGCCGCCGGGGAGTTGATCCGGCGGGCGGAGGCGCTCGTGCACCGCTACCCGGATGCGCTGGAGTCGCTGAGTCGGGCGAGGATGACGGTCGCGCATGCGGAGTACCTGG